>ERZ1026880.221-NODE-221-length-31522-cov-38.436489_pt1 | contig 31522 bp, 24 predicted proteins | sample MGYA00380170_ERZ1026880 | MGnify/ENA primary metagenome ERZ1026880 (study PRJEB33269, sample SAMEA4719806) | human gut metagenome | biome: human-associated habitat; feature: organic feature; material: feces | place: Cameroon | collected 2013-10 ...
TTCCCCTATCATGCAGAAATCACCATTGTTGACCCGACACTCTGGAACGCAGAGCGGCCCTACCTATATAAAGCCGAAATCGAGAAAGACGAGAAGTACAGTCTTGTCGAAGCTGCCAAACTGCTGGGTTCCAACAAATACTACCTGATGATCTGCGTCACCTACATTTTGCAGCAGATTTACGGTGCCATGATCAGCATGGGTACCTACTACACCGCCCATATCCTTGGCGACAAGAACCTGTTCGGCGTGTTCTCTTGGGCCATCAACATTCCTTTGATCATCGCACTGGTCTTTACCCCGACCCTCGTTGCCAAGATGCACGGTATGTACAAGCTGAACGTCGGCAGCTATGCCCTTGCTACCGTGGCCCGTGCGCTGGTTGCTGTGGCTGGTTATACGGGTTCCGGCGATGTCAAGATGATGCTGCTCTTCACGGCCATTGCTGCACTGGGTCAGGGCCCGTGGCAGGACGACATGAATGCCGTTATCGCCTCCTGCTCCGAGTACACTTGGCTGACGAAGCACAAGCGCGTGGACGGCACGATGTACTCCTGCACCTCGCTCGGTGTCAAGCTGGGCGGCGGTCTCGGCACCGCCATCACCGGCTGGCTGCTGGCGTTCAGCAATTATGATAAGGCGCTGGCCGTGCAGCCGGAATCCTGCATCAATATGCTGAAACTCATGTACCTCGTGATTCCCTTTGTGCTGGACGCCATCATTACCTTTATCCTCTCCCGCATGAAGGTCGAGGAGGCCAACGATAAGATCCGCGCCGAAATGAAAAACTGATATTCACTATTCTCCTTCTAAAAAAGGGCTTCCGCATCTGCTGGCGGAAGCCCTTTTTCTGTATAGTGCTTTACCCTCTAAAGTCGGCCAAAGCACTGGCTATTAAATCTATTGGCGGCGAGGATATAGGAGACTCCTCTTTCTGCAAATCCCGGGTACGCCCCATGCTCTGCTTTTCTAAGTATTCCTGCACGATTTGCTCAATCAATGCACGGTCTGTCTGCGGGAAGGATTTCGTCTCCGCCTTTTCATAACATAGAATTGCATCGGCAAGATACTGTGCCTTGCCCCTGTTGCGCTGCCGTTCCAAGTATTCTACGGCACGCACATGGTCTGGATTTTCCATGTCGAAGCGAATCGTAAAGCGCCCCCGGTCCTTTTTCAGCTTCATGGTTCATCACGCCCCTGTCACCGTGCAGCGGTAAAGATACTCAAAGCCCTTGGCGTTGGCATTCACGTCCTCCACAAAGACAGGGTGCGCCACCTTGCCGGATGCCTCGATTTGCCGCCGCAGCAGGCAGGCACCGCCGCCCACGAAAATCATACGCCCCGTGCGCAGATCAAGCTGGCGCTCGCGCAGTGCGCCCAGCATATCGTTGACGAACTCCTGCGCCTGATATTCCACCAGCGTGGCAACTTCTTCCCCGTAGCTGCTCCCCTGCCCCTGCAAGAGAATGGCATCCACATCGGTTTCTTCCAGCAGTACATCCAAATCTGAACTTGCCTTGGAGCGGATACGGTTGTACAGCAGAATCACGCCGTTTTCCAGTGAATCACAGGTGGACAGGTCGGCGCGGCCATTCTTCAACAGCAGATAGTCCGCCGTGAAACCGCCCACATCCAGAATCAGCGCACGCGGCACGGTTGCCAGCTCGCCCAGCATCATGGCCGCCGCTGCAAATGCCTGCGGATAGCACTGCACATTGCGGATCAGGATACTGTACAGCTTGTCACGGTAGGAGAAGTAGATGGGATCCTTGCGCTTGAAGTAGCGCACGAACGCTTTGTTCTGTGCGCCGAAGTGTGCGGGCGGCAGGCCGATGGCAAGGTCAATGGGCATCAACCCGGAGGTATACGCGCCCTGCGCTTCGATTTCCTCCGCGATGGCAAACAGAGACAAGATAAAGAAACGCTCATCGGTGGTTTTGTCTTTTTGGTATGGGATGCGCTGCGCGGACAGCGTATAGTAACTGCCGCCGTATTTCAGTACGTCCCTACCGTAAGGTCTGGTTTTGCTTTTCTGTACACCGGAAACAATGGCGTTTCCGTGGACGGTTTTGACCTGTTTGTTGCCGTGGTCGATAGCAATAAGCATAACATCAACTCCCTTCAATGCTTATATTTACCTTATACGTTTTGAATACGTCATTTCCCAACAAATTTACGCATTATTTTTTCTTATACGCAATGATGCGCATTATTTATTTGTTTGCATTTCCCCGGCGGGTGCGCTATAATGGGCAAAGTAAGTGAAAACACGGGAGTCCGCCATGAACAAAACGCTTGAAATCAGTGCTATGCAGTATGATTTTCATACCTTGCTGAAAGTTTCCGATATATGCGGCCTCACCGGCGAAATCGGCTTCCATGACACGGACACAGGCTACCTCGTCAGCTTTCCCGATGACGACGGCAAGGCCGACCAGTGGATGGCCGAGTATAAGAAGCGGCTTGTTGATCTTGAAAACAACATCTGAAATCGGTAATTTGGATGACCCGCCGGGGAAAACTTAATACAGTTAAAGTAATAGCCCCTTCTGCTGAAATCGCATCAGCGGAAGGGGCTGTATTTATATTGTATTCAGTATTTCCAATGCCCTTGATAGGGGCATCACTTTCTGGCACTTTGCTTTTTGGGAGTCATATCTTACTTTCTTACCATCCGGCATCACAGCTATGGCATTTTCTGTCAGGACAGCAGCTTTCAATTTGGGAACATAGCGGTGTACCTTCCCCTTCCGGTCAATCTTGGCGTGAGGCATGATAAGTTCCGCTGTTCCCAGCTTAATTTTTGCTTCTTTCGGCAGCGGTGAAAGCCACTTGTAGGTTTCTCGCTCAGAAGCAGTATCCCACATAGAATACTGGTAGACACGCCCGCCAAAGAAACTATCCTGCCGTTCCCTATATTCAAAGTGTTCTGTCTGCTGCGTTACCATCTGCGCCACACGGGCGGCATTCAGTTCCATTTCCTCTAAGCAGATGTACTCGTGCCGTTGATGCTCGCAGTAGTAACCACAGCTGATATTGACCGCCGCTGTTTCCAGATACGGCGCAATGTAGGATATATCACTGCACGAACCACCTGCCGTCTCGAACCCAAACGAGGTGATGAAGTCCTCAAACTCCGGGTTATCGCAGCGGTAAAACACGGCATCATTGCTGCCCCGGCGGTCAAGCTCTACGATGTAGTTTACCTGCGGCCACAAAGAACCTCTTGTGAATTTCTTTGCACCTACGCAGCCAACTTCCTCATCCTCACAGAACAGCACATGACAGTTTGCTGTACGCAGGATCTGCAAAATCATCCAAACCCCGCAGCGGTCATCGCCGCCGATACCCTGCGGCGACATAGCTACCGCCCCGTCTGCCGAGTAGCATATCTGCTCGACAGGCTGACGGTGAACCGTGTCCATGTGGGCCACCAGCAAGACAGGAATCGTTCCCTCGGCATACAGGTAGCCGGGCTTATCGGTAACGGGGTAACCCCTGCTTTTCAGCTCGGCTTTCAATGTCTTTTTTAAGTCCATCTGCGGCAGACGCAGAATGGTTTCAAATGTCAATTCTTGCATGGATTCCTCCTTTATGCGGCAAGGCCGTTCATCTGGTTCGGACAGAAGCGATTGGCACCGATGGAAAGGCAGTCACTACGAATCGTACAGTTTCCGCATACACCAATCACCTGCTCATAGCAGGCAGTGCAAATTCCGCGCTGCTCACCGGAACGGGCAATTCCGATGCGCGGCATACCGATAAACTCCTCTCCGCAGGCAGTGCAGCGATAACTGCATTCCTTACAGTAAAAGTGGTTATCAATATATCGCCCATATCCATGCACCGTTTTACCACAGCCTTTGCAAACAAACATACTGCCGCATTCTGTACAGCGTATCGAGCGGTGGTTCTTCTGTTCCCCGCCGCAGCAGACGCAGCGAGCCACCGAGCCAATCGTCATTTTGCCATAGTCAGTCTCCCCTTTCAGCAGAGATATTACCGCATACCCATACTCATAGTCTGGATAGTGGTTGCTGTCCGCCGCAGACTCGCAGTAAGGTTCGGTATCTTTTCCACGCTTAAGTGACCACAGGTTCGGCTTGTCAAGGCATGTTGCGATTGCCTGCTGGACGATGCTGCGATACAATGTCTTTTGGTCCTCCAAATCTGTAGGATACAATCGGGATTGCAGCAGAACATTATCCTTATAGCAGAAAATTTCTCGCGTGATGCGCGGGGCTGTATGGAAGTCCTGCGTGTACTCGTCACTGACCGTGAAGAAATTCATACTGACGGCATCGCCCATATAGGACTGGCAGCCGCCGTGATAGCTGCCCCTTTCTAAGCAGTGGCAGGAACTCCAAGTGTTGTCGCGGTTGGACATTTCGAGGAAATCGCAGGGGTGAATAGACAATACAGCAGTTTTCTCGATATGCGCCGGGTTCAGAGCATCGGCCAGCCGTGCAAACAGTGCGTTGTAGGGTCTGACCGTGCGCATATAACGGTTGTCCGGCTCACCTGCTTCGGTTTCTTCCTCAATCTGGTCAAGATGGAATTTCAGGCAGAGCCGATTGATAATGCGGCTCGCCTTTTGTTCCGGTGCGCACTTGATGCCGCCGTACTGCCTGATTGTGTCCAAGCGGTACTCGTTTGGTATCCGGGCATAGTCTGCGGTTGCCGCGCGCAGGGCGGTTTCAAAGTTCTCATACACCGTATCATCCGTGCAGGCCCTATGGCCCAGTTCCAGTATGGCGGCGCGCGTTTCATCTACCGTGATACGGTCAATCTCCCGGCGCTCCTCCACACGGAACACGATTGCCAGTTCTTTCTCGTTCCATAGTGGATGCTTGCGCAGGAGCTGCAAAAGCCCCTGCTTCTGTTCGTACCATTGCGTAAGGTTTGCTGTGACGCCTTCTTCTGAAAACGGCTTCTGATACTTGTGCATGACCTCGTAAAATTGCTGTTTGAGTTCGTCCATCATTGTGATTTCACCTTTCTTGCATTTCTATTTTTAACGCCGGGCGGCGCTAAACCAAAATAAAAAAGCGAGAACAACTTTTCTTCGCTGCCAATAGCAGCACAAAAGTCATTCTCGCTTTATGCGAGGCATTCCCCGGCGGATAAAAAATGCCCGCAATGCACAGATCAAACGGTCAGTAGCATTGCAGGCACAAAGTACAAAAATAACAACGTGTGTCAGTGCAAATTGCTTTGCAGGACACATAAATCACTCACAAGAGTATGGTAACACACTTGAAGATAAACGTCAATAGCAATTCTCTCCTGATATTAGTAACACATTGGACGCGTACACCCACAATTTAAGGAAGATGTAATCATGAAATGAAGCGTAAACTGAATTAATCTGGTAACCTCTTGATGCACATACGTTCTGTAAAAGTATTCTGCAAATGCTATTATATTTAAGCATATGAAAATCTTTGTCACAACACATGCTTATCCTTGTTGTTTTTATCAGCGCGGAGTACCATAAAGTCTTCATAACTATATTTATACTTTAAGTATGCGTAGTGCCGACTGCGCCGCCACATAAGAATCCAGCCTACAATAATAATAGGCCATATTATATAAGGATTTTTTATATATTCACGCAAAAATTCACAAAGCGGGTTCGGGACTCCCAAAAACAAGGTAATTACTGTAATAAGAATATTCGTATAAAGCAAGTTGCGCATCATAACGTGAAATCCATCAAATACAATACGCTTACGATAGTTTCCTTTTTCTACTAATATGGTTTGTATCATAGGATTTTCCTGACATATCCAATGATAGTCATCCCACCACCGAGTTTTTTGTTGTTTGCCAGGGCTTTGTGCGCCACAAGTTCCTTGTTGCGCATCAGTTCTTTGTGAATCGTTACCAGTCTTGTTATCGCTGTTTTCATTTGGTGTAATATTATCATTTTTCAGGATCTTTTTTACAGCATTCTTTAAATCATCATTGTTCATCCGCACTTCGGCATCAACATCTTTTGCAGCACGTATCTGGGGATTATACCTCAAAATTTTTTTCCAAATATTTAATTCTATAATTTCCCAAACATCATGTAAAAGTGATCCGACTACGTATCCTCCAACAATCAAAAAGACTATATCCGCTGCTGTAAATTCCAGTCCGGTAAGTTTGTGCGTTTGTGTGTAATTTACCATCAGCAGTAAAAAAGAGCCCGGTAGAAGTAATCCCAAAAAGTCGATAATATTCAGTTCTTTTATAAAATCTCCCATATGGAATCTCCTTGCGCTTATTCTTGCCCACTGCGCTTTCGTTCAGTACATTCTGCTTTCGGAAAAGTCATTTCGCATCCCATCCTACGAACAGATTCCAAGTAGTCACAAATTGTGGTATTCCCGATTTGCAGACTTCCATTACTGTCTTGGTATTCTTGCAACGCACTGTATATAAGTGCGTATTCATTTTCCAGTGAAGTATCGAAAACGCCTAAATCGTCGGTGTTAATAGACACATGTAACTGGCTCGGCTGATCATCAAAGTTCGCCAGAGGCAGCTGTATATGGTTAAACCGAAATATCGGATGACTCTGATAGTTTCCAAAAGAGCCAATCAACCTATTAGAAGAGGGGTTACACTCGATTGACAGCCCTCGGTACGCAATCTTCCTCATCATACAGTTTTGAAGATCGTGAATAACTTTTACATATCCTTCTGAAATTTGAAAATCTCGCACTTTTTGCCCCTTCCATCGAACCATAGGGTCAAAAAAGTACAAATACGTAAGCGTCGCAATCTTTCGGTTTTTTCGTGTAAGCAGAAACTCTTCCTTTGTCGCTGCAGTCTCAAAGCGACTGTCTTTGTTCCAATTCATTCGGTTCAGCATTGCTCGCTGGTAAGGCGTACAAAGTTGCGATTCATCACCTGCCAATTTTTCCATATTACGTTCGTACCTTTCGACATCTGCTTTGAATAGGCGATATAATTCCGGATCATCTCCACGCAGTTTCCACGCCTCAAAGTATTCGCTCAATGTGAAAGGTTCGGTCGATGTTCCTTTCTGAGCACGATACTCACCGTAAATCAACGCAATCAGAGATATTGCTTGCAATTCCAGCTTGCTACGCAGTGAACTAGGAACAGGAACATCCCATTCCAATGTACGAAATAGCAGCCAAACAATATTATCTAGCAAATCCTGTGCGGGCATCTTCACAGTCCATCGCCTATTTTTATAGTAAACTTCTGGCATAGTTCCCAGTGCTAACGCATGGCCCAAACGTTCACCACTCTGCAACTTCAAAAAGCAAATGGCCTCATCAATTGCACGCAGACCATCTGTTAAATCAAGGAAATCCTCTCCGACATGATAAGTTGCCATCAGCAAAGGGAAATAACGCTTTGTTCTAGTTCCAGCATCATTTATGGGAGTGAGGTTTCGCAGATAACGGAATGCAGTTGCGAAAATCTCTGGACGACAACCAATCTCATGGTTGCACGCATCAATACCTCGAATGCGGCTACATAAATAGCTACTACGTGAAAGAGCCTTCGCCGTGGCAACTGCCTGTAAGCGAACCTTCTCGCGTAAGGCTTTACTCCTCAAACAGGGGCGCTTGCTGTGCGCAGCGCTTTCCGAGATTCGCTCCTGCGGCTGCTTTGCAAAATGTAGTACATAAAAAAATGGTGCATACTCTTTCAGGTACTGCAAAATTTGCTTTTGATATGCAGAATAGCTTTCCTTGTTTGGAATACCAGAAAATGAAACGTTCATTCCATGCAGAATATATTGATCTGCACTCCAAACAGATTGAATCAAATCTTCTGGAGTCATTGATGGCATAATCCGCATTTCCAAGCTTGTTACGCAGCGATCTTTTTCTTCCATGTGTGGCATCGGACGCGATGGAAGGTAAGATTCATCGTCTTTACTTATATGGTAAGGTCTCGCCAACGCGTTGGCTGCTGACAGTCGGCAGGATTCAGTCCAATAGAGTGAATCGTCACCCCAGATATTTGCTTTACGGTCCTGATACTCAGCAAAATTGCGAAAGCCGAGTCGATGATTCGTCTGGACGAGTTCTTTGCGAAAACGTATTTTATACAGAAGATACAAATAAAACAAATCACATAGCGCAGTCGAAAATGTTCCATCATAGCAATTGCGAAAGCAATGATACAGCAAAAACCGTTCACCTGCCAAAAGACGTCGACTACTGGCAACGAATTTCGCCGATTTAAACGGTTCCAGTGTATAGTCCAATTTACGCCATGTCTCATTTGGAGAAAATCCCTGTAATGCACAAACGCGGCTGGTGTGCACAGCGGTAATCAGTCTACCGTACAGTCTTTTTCCTCGGACAAATTTAGCATAATTTTGCACAGTTTCTGTGGGCTTTTCATTGCCACAAATGTAGGAAAAAAGCTGTTGCCTTATCCAAGCCGCCTCGTAGATGCGTTCGCGCCAAGATATGCGGTTGTTCTGCACTCCAAAGGAGTATGTTCCATTCAGATCCTCTCCGAATTCAGCCTTCTCAAAATAAGCTCGAATCGATTGAGGATGGTTCATCAGAAACGCCCACGATATCGGGAAAATCTGCGAGGAGCCGTTCATATGATAATGATTTTCTGCCAATCCACGATCCAAGATACTTTGCAATTCAACCCGATCCGTGCGAATGACCGGTGCCCAGAGAAAGTCCTCAGTAACACACCGTTCCCTCACATCTAGCGCAGCAAGGCCGGCACAGGTGAACAAGTCCTGCCCCAAGTCCAGCGCATTGTCACGCCAACTGAATAGTGATTCTTGCCTGCACATGGGTTCCCCCTGTTGAAATCGCAAAACATCATTAGCATATTGCTCTATCAACCGCAAAATACCACCGTTCTGCCGTTCAGACAAAAATTCCTGCAGACTATAATAGCTTTGTTTAAGGTCATCCTGCGAGCGGGAGGATAATTCTGGCACATTATGTGCCAAATGAAGGTAAGCGGCCTCAGAAACATCCTGTGTACCTAAATATTTAGCAGTTTTACCATGCCCAAAGGGACCTGCGAGAATTTGCTGTCGCAGAAGTTCTGGCTGAACTTGCGAGAACAGAACCTTTAAGTGAGTATATTTTTCATTCATATCGTCTTGTTATCTATTATTTGTCCATCAACTTTATCATGTTCTTTTGAAGGCGCAGAATCATTCATTTTCTTCAAATCTTGCTGCGCAAAAGTTATCATCGTGCGCAAGTATTCTTTTACAAGCTCGTGGATATCCTCTGCATTTTCTGTAATTTTTTCTGTCTTGATAGAACTATCTGCCTCTTCAGTATTGGAGATCATCTTCTTTTCAATATGTTCGGTTGTTGCCACTTTCTTTTTTGCTTGTGAGCTACCATAGATTTCTTTTAATAGCCCTTGCACTTTCCCTACGTCGACAGTCTTTTTCCCTTTTATTATATTACTTTTTGCCTTCTTATAGATTCTATCATTTTCATTCATTCCCATTGTACTCAATACACGCTCGATTTTCTTCCAATTATTTTCGATCATTACTTTAGTTGCTTCATTTGAAGTGTCCTTCTCATATTCATGGATATCATATTCCATTTTTTTACAACTATAACTATAGCCGCCAAATTCCCTTGTCCACATAAGCAATTCCAATTTCCCCAAATCACCCTTTAAGGGATAAAGGCCATTGAAAGAAAATTTAAAATTGTTCACCTTATTTATTAGTGCTTCACAGTGTTGCAGCGATCCGCCCACAAGAAAACTATCCGAAAACAATTCTTGCATTGTATTCGCTCTTCGCCATGAAGGTGTCTGGTTCATTGCAACGGCATTACGATAAAGTTCTGCCTGCAAGCAGGGATTCAAAAGTAGTTCCGTGCAAATTTCGAAAGTAGGGCGCGTGAAATCACCGTCGCTCGTATCTTCCTGCGCAGAAATCTGTCCATTCTCTGTAAGATCGTCCATCTGTGCAAGAAGAGGATAAAGCGGATGGAAAAGCCACACCGCATCATCATACTCCTCTTTGTCCGAGTCTTCACTTAAGCCACTTCTTTTCGCGTAAAGCTCTGCAATATTTTGCACGATATAGCCACCATCTTGTTCAACAGGATGACGAAACCAGCGGCAAAAGCGTGCAGATTGCTGCTGCGTGTCTGTTTCCTCCTTGAAAAGTGCCTTGACCGACTCAGCCGGGATTTGAATTCTCCAAAATGCAAAAGGAATCGTTGCGTCATTATCTTCGCCATTTTTCATAAAGCTGTCACCTAGAAACGTTGTAAAGAAATATCGTGGTCGAATTTCTTTAGGGATATCTAACGTTTCTAGAAGAAGTCGATGTAAATAGATTGCATAATAGAGCCGTATTGAATAAATAAATTTCTGCTGCTGTTTGCCTTTAGAAAGTTCATCCAATACGCTTAATACAGCACAAACATCTGCATAGGAATTTCCCTCAAGTGTGAATGCTTCTGACGCAGTATGGATGCCGTGCTTTTTACAAGCATCAAAAAAACGTTGCCTGTGACTTTGACCATCCCCTAAGACAAAGTTATCAGCCGCATTACTGCGGGCATAATAGCTGGGAAGTATCTGTAAAAGATATCGGTGCAGCCCCCAGTCCGCATAGAAGTCCAGTTCAGACAGAATATTTCGGCTTTCTACAGACAGATTAGAGGCAGACCAAATGTCCACTAAATATCTCTGAAAATGACGAAGATTATTTATCCATTGATGGCGGACATCCGGCTCATCGTTTCCCTGGTACCAACGGACAATGGCTCGATAACCACTTTCGCCATCATGTTCAATTTCTCGAACAATATCTCCCATGTCATTCAAAAAGGCCAAGAAATGCATAAGTCCGCGCATATTATCCGGTAGGAAAGGGCAAAGTGTATCTTCTGACGGCAAAAAGAGAAGTCCTGTTTTTTTATGCAAAAAATACAACAGCTGCTCTTGATAGTCCCAGCGATCGGTTTTAACAGCTTCTTTTGCGTCTGCATCATCCATTCTTGCTCGCGTATATGCATCTTCCAATATGTCTTTCTGTGTTTTCGGGTCAATGTAAGCGATTCGAAACGCAGTAGCACGACTTTTAAATTCATCCTGCAAGTTTGGCAGATAAAGGCGTCTCGTACCGGGTAGAACCTTTTCGAGATAATTTTCTGCAATCTGATGGCAACGTGCCGCGTTTACCATACCGTTTGGTTGTCGCAAAGAAGACTCATATTCGTCCAGAAAATGTTGCTCTACGATGCTTTCCATCTGGGTAATATTTGTTGCCATAAGTACCAGAACGCGAGGCAACTGCAAATACTTGCGGATATCTTCCAGAATGTTGTATACACGATTAGTATTCAAATCAGCATCGTCAATGGGAATGACTAAAAAGCTGTCAGATTTTCTAGTTATAAACGTCAAATATTTTGCCAGTAATTTATATAATACAACCCGAGTGTTCATGCCAGCACCCGTTTCGGAAATATATGCTAGTTCATCTTCCGCATCCAAAGGCACCGCTTTACGCTTATCATCGTTTAGTCGATCGGCCAAGTGGAAACAGGTCAAGAACAAATCCTGTAGACTTGCAACATCGTCCTCCTGTGAATATGGTTGCGCTCTGCTATAGGTGCAATGCTCGGTATATTCACGCTCATAGACTGCTTGAAAGCGAACATACATCTGCGACAGAACAACCTTCAGGATAGAATCTTCTGGCTCCAGTTCGGTGGGATCGATGCTTTGTAACACTTCAAACGAATACTTGCATACCGACGTGTTTTTCCAGAATAAATCTCTGCGATTTTCCCATTCTCCGTCGCCTGCGACACCAATGTTGCTCAGTGCTGTGGCGTAAGAAAGCATGGCACTCGTTTTTCCTTGTCCCCGATCCGCACAGAAAGAAATCACATTAGATAAGTGTGCACATGCAAAATATTCGGATTCAGTTCGACTGCGCGCAGCGGCATAACTGATAGGGCGACCATTCTGGCAAGGCAGTGCACATCCATGCTGACGAAGTTTCTCCCATGATTCACAAATCTGCGCATTGACCTTTAAAATTTCATCTGTACATGCCCGAGCACGCATATAAAGGTCTCGAAAAAACAAATTTTCGTCGTAAATGCATTCAATATTCGAATGATCTTCTTGACCACGCAAAACGCGGATTGTCCGTTTCATTTTGAATCCTCTTTCTTTTTAAACAATAAAAATAAGAGGGTAGAAAATCTCAGAGATTTTTCTACCCTCCCTTGCGCTTTATAGTGTTATACTTTTTTAATCGTATCCATACATACGGTGAAATTGATGAATATAAGCATCCTGCAGTGGCGAATCATCTGCTTTTTCGCCAATTTGGTGATCAACACATTCATTTTTCGGCAGCGGTGACAAAGGTATCATCCAAGACGACACTGTTTGGCCCGAAGTATACAACTCGTGCAAAAAATTCGTCAGTTGATAAGAAAGATCCTCGGCTGCCTCTTTTCCGGCACGTCCAAGTTTTTTGTAGGTTTCTTGATCGTATGCAGCGACAAAATCAATACAATATAGCGCGAAGAAGTGCGTTTCCTGCATTATGGCAATGCGATCCGGATAATGCTTCTTCTCAATTTCGGATAGCACCGGAATAAAATTTCGATAACGAATTGGCTTGATAAACAGTGCTTGTTCTCCAGCCTTCACCATTGTGTAGATACTATTCGAATCAGGATTTTTCTCTGGTTCCCATTCGCAGGTATCTTTAGGAGTCATACTGATAATGCCAAGATCCATCGCATGAATCAACTCAGCCAAATACGAGAAAATCGGTATTGCCTCTATTTCTCTTTCTCTGTGGCGGTAGCAATCTAGTACATCCATAATGCTATGAACTACTCCCCAATTTGCTAAAGAATGCTCACTGAAACTATAACTACTGGATATCCGTTCGTGAGCATGCTTTTCAGCTTCAACCCCCAATTGATACAAGACATCCAACACATTGTTTTCAATGGTACTGTCCGCACTCGTTTCGTCCTCGGTAGGATGTCTCAGCGAAAACTCGCTTATATCCACTCCCTCACTGTTCAACAGGAGATTGTTCAAATACTCTGTGGGATTCCCGAGGTCCAACGACCACAGCAACTTGAACGCTCCTTCCACATTGCGCAGCCAGTATTTTTTCGATATATCATCAAATTCGAAGAGTGAATACGTGCTTTGCAACAATTCGTAATCAATATAATTTTTCAGTTGCTCTATTGTTCCAGTGGGAAGATATTTTTTCAGCAGTATATAGTTTAAAAGAACATTCGTAAGCCTTCCAACCTGTTCAGCATGAAATTGTTTAGCGTCCCAATTTTCAGGCAATTCGGCATCTACGCCTAATCCAAGATTCAATAGTATTTTTAAACTCTTGTAATCCTCTAGATATATTGTCATCCTTTCTAAATTTTCAAAAATCTTCCCTCGTATTTGCAGAAAAACTTTCCACACATATTTTGTCGGGATTGTCCCTGTCATAAAATAAGGAACTGCCATTTGGCAGGGATTATTACAATGACCCTTCGTGGGACTTTCTTTGATTCGGAAAGACCAAACAGCCTTTAACTCATTTCCCAAAGTGAACAGCACAATATGATTCGTCAGGGGAATGTCCTGCATATGGGTTTGGACAATCTGATACTGTGTTTTCAAAAATCCTTCATTTGGGGGGATTTCCATGTGGACTTTATTAATATCAGGTTCGCCACCATCTTTTTTCACAAAGCTCAAAGAAAAGCCCACATTATTCACAGTAGCTACAGACACAACTTGTGCAAAGTGTAGTGAAAGTTTACGCCATTGCAACTCATTCCGCTTATTGCCAAAAAGCGTACCCTCTCGTGCATAACGAGATAAAAGCAGCAATCGATTTTGCTTCTGTGCATAAATATCTAGTCTTATATGTTCACGAAAACATGCACGAATTGCAAAGCGATTTTCTTCTGTAGTACCATCATCTCGGTTTTCCACTTTTATCAGGCTTGAATAAGCACTCATTAATTGCTCTTCCATCGAGAGCAACAGCTTATTCATTGCTCGCCCATGCAATAGAATTTCATCAGCAATAATAAAATCAGGCAAGTTATGTGTCTTATCAAAATACTGCGCAAAAGCCCTGTCCATTGATAAAAAATTGAAGTCCGTAATGAAGTGTTTCCTGCACAAAGGAAACAGCTTACTCTCAATATTTTCGGCAGTCAATTCATTACGTGTGAAACCAATAGAGGAGATGTCGAACCAGCCGGCATCCAATTGCTTTTGAAGCGTAGCACTTAGTAATGCTTCGAATACAATTTCCTTCAACACATGGCTGCGGCGTGTAATAAAAACGACAAAACATGGATTGTCGCCTTGCAAAGGTTCCGTTTGTTTCTCTTGGCCTTGGCAATGCTTAACCTGTCGCAAGATATATAATACAAAAGCGACATACTCGTCCCTTCCCAATATCCGCAACAACGAATCACCTGCATCTAAAAAGCGTTTGCTACTAATTGTATCACTTTTCTGCGTCAGCATATCTTTTCTTGGAGGGATAAAAAGCTCAGAGGACTTCATGAGCCGCTTTTCATCACACATGGGCAATCCCCTCTTACCATATGGCACAAGGCGGTGTATTCCTACGCCGCCTCCTTGTGTCGCAAATCAACTAAATTCAATTAACCTTGTATACCCTGTCGACAATTCTGCTCACTGTAAATCAATCAACGCTTAAACCTAACTTAGAACGCCGTGCAGGTTCTTTTTTGGTCAATCGCGCAATCGCTTTTACCTAATTATATGCACAATTACGCTTATTTATTATATCGCAAAAAAGGAACATCTGTCAAGGGTGCCTCTAAAAAAGTTACATTTTTTCGCCCATTAAAAACAAATTATTGTTCAAAAGTATTACTTTTTCATGTAAACAAGCATTTCTCTATAAAAGCAAAATCTCTATGCAAAGCAGCACCAAGCCATCAAATGCTTATGAGACCTGCTACATATTGATCCTATACTATAGGGCGTGTGTGTTAAGAAAGGTCTCTCATTTGAACTTCGACTTTCTCTTAAATTCTTAAACGTCACACCCGACAGCCACAAGCCCACTTTCAATCTTATTTATGCCATTTTCATGTTTATGCTGTACGTTCGGATTCATAAAGATTTCTCCACACGTGTTTTTGAAAATTATACCATATTACGGTTATTAAGTTCAAGTTTATCCGCTTTTATTTCCAGCCAAGCAAAAGCCTCCAATCCGCGCGGCAACACCGCGTAGATTGGAGGTTTTATCATATCAGATGATTGCCTTTCTTGGTGGGTGAGTTTTTCCTTCTCAACCCCAGCCAACTTTCCAGCGTCTGCAAATCGCTGAACAGAATGTCGTAAACCTCATCGCTTACCAGCGGCGTATGGGCTTCATACGCTGCGCGGCAGCGGTTCAGGCGGTCTGTCAGCTCTCGCAGCTTGTCGATGAAAATGGCCTTTTCCTGCCACTCCTCGGTTTTCATTGGCTTTTGGGGGCACAGTGGCCGAAGTTCAGTTCATGGATCACCGACAGGATGGTTTCATCGTCATCCCAGTTGGCAGAAAATGCCGTTGGCGCATAAGTGCCGTCCAGTAAGACCATTACCCTCCCCCGCTCAATGCACAGGGTCACATCCTTGCGCCGGGCGCAGATGATGGCGAGATTTCCGAGTTGCTTCATAAGGTAAGTACTCCTTTCTTACGCAGCCTGTAAAACCATAGGCAGCACCTTGCGGCTCCACAGGTCAACAAACTTTTTTACTTCTTCCGTAGGGTCGCTGTTGTGGTCGCCATGGATTTGCTCGATTTTACCATTGCGCACCTCCACGGTCACATACGGCTTTTTGGGTTCTTCCACGCGGCGGACAAACACGATCAGACATTTTTTCGCTGCCACTCGCTCAATATAGGTGCCGACACAGTGGTGCAAAGCCTGTCCTTCTGCGATGAGGTCATCGGTTTGCTTGGGACAGACAATTTGCAGTTTCTTTGAAGTGAGATTGGCCTTTTCTGCCAAATTCTCATACACTTCACGAAACGCACGCTTTGTTTGCTCGTCCCTACACTTCTTAATGTATCGACTTAACTCGTCATGGGCCTCATTGCAGTGTTTGGGGAACAAAATCTGGCTACTTTTCATGTCATAATTTTGGCCTTGACATATTTGCAGATAGTCACTATAGGTCGAGATTGCCTCTTCCATCGGGGAACGATAGAGGAAAACCCGCTTCAGCTGCATATAGTCCGACAGCTGGCTGTCCATATAGCGCATGAATTTTTTTACCGTCATATAGTCAAACCACTGCGTCGGAACCGTATGCACATGATTTTTGAGCTGCCACTGCAAAAGTTCCTGCCGACCGCGCAAATTAAGCTTCGTGTATTGCTGGCATGCTTTCAGTGTATCAATGCCAGCATTTAATTCACGCAGCACGGTCAAATCTTCTTTGCTAACCCGTAAAATGCGGTGCGTGCGTTTTTGCGTGTCATCAATTTCTGGCCCCATACCGTGCCGATACACAATGTCTGAAACGATGTGCTCAAATCCAACTTTGACAAGATGCTCAATGAGTTTTGGATAGCGCCGATATACGCGCAGATAGGTACTGACCTGCATGGCCTCCTTCGTAGGTTCATAGAACTGCCAGAGTACGCAATACTGCCACGGCGTTCCCTGCAAGGCTCTTTTCAGTGATGGCAGATAAACCGCCCCGGTATCATCGGCTTCATAGCTGCTTGTATAGGGAGAAAACCTCGGACGGTTTCCTCTCCGCCAGTGCATTGTGCTATCATAACCGCTGTCATAATAGTACGCATCTATGTCTGTGCCTTCTTGCCCTACGGCGCGGATGAATAGCCTTGCATTTTCATAAATTTCTTTCACAGGGGTGTTGTTTTTCAACTTATAAGCCCAGCGTGCTTTGAAGATCCGTATCAGCAATTCTTTATTGCTGATTTTCTGAATAACCTGGCAGGTTTCCCTGTCCTCATGGTAGGCTGCTCTTCTCCCCTGCGCTTTGGCGATTGCCTTTTGTTTGCATTGCGTGCAGACAAAAACCTTTCCTGTTTTCGGCTTTTTTATCACAGAAAACTTCTCGCAATAGGTACAAAAAACCTGTGTTTCCGGTTGATTTCTGTCATACACATAAAACAAATAGTGCGGCATGACATTTCTGTCTATCCAGTGTGCCAGATTTGAGGGTGCAGCCGGAACCTTTTTCATTTTCTCGACTATGTCCGCATCACGTTTACAGCGGCGGGCTTTTGCCTGCTTATTGCGGATGCCATACTGATAATTCTGTAACTCCTTCAACACGGTAATGTCACTTGCATTTCGATGGATAAAGTCCGAGATTGCCGCGCCATCCGTCCCTTTATGGAAAACGCAGGATTCTCTAAAATTATAGAAACTTTCATCGGCAAGGCTCGTCAGCATGGCATCCCGCCACTTGACGTTTCCTGCGGCATCGCGTTCCAGCGTGGCAAAGTCGTCCTTACCCTGAAACACGACCCATTTTGGCATACGGTCATTTGCTTCCAGTCGTTCGCACTCATAGAAGTAAACCGCCAGCACCCTATGCCCGCCGAGCAGCTTGACTGCGGCAGTGACAAGGTATTTCACCCGTTCCGTGTACAGCACCCCGGCGTTCAGGCTGATGTGCAGCGGAACATTGGCCGCATGGCGGCAGGCTCGTTTGTCCAGTTTCATCCTGCCGCCTCCTCTGTGCCAAAGTCACCAAAGGTGAGTTGTTCTTCCTCTACGGGTTTCGGGGCAGGCTTGGGCGCTGCCTTTTTGGGCTTTTCCTTTTTGCCTGCCTTGGGCGCTTTCCCGTTGTAGGTCTTGGGAACAAACTTTTCTTCGGGTTCAGCGTCCTCTTTGGCATCTGCATCACGGAAATACTCCCGCGCCCACTGGTAGCAGAGTTCGTCCGGTACATCGCCGCCGAAGCCGCTGCCCATAGGCTTTTCATCATTGTCCTTCATTTCCTGTTCCAGATATTCCCGCGCTTTGCGGTTGATGTAGTGGAAGCAGTTCACCATCTTTTTCTTGGGGTTCATCACAAGCCGGGCAAAGACGGGGTCAGCTAGGCACTCGGTCTGCACATCCTCCATGACGCATAGCTTCATGTTGCGGCGGGTCAGGCGCTCGGTGTCCTGCGAAACGCGGTTCATGGATGCCTGCATCACGTCATCATCCGACATAGCCGCAAGACGATCCAATTCCTGCTGCTCCCGCAGTTTCTTCTGCGTCTGTTTTGCCTCCCATTCGGCTTTGCGCTTGGCTTCGGCGGCATCAAATTCAGCCTTTTTGCGGGCTTCTTCCGCGTCCTCCGCTTGCGGGTCGGCTTTCGGGGGTTCAACCGGCTCAAATTCTTCGTTGAAAGAATCTACAGTTTCACTGTCCGAGGATACCTCAAAAGCATCGTCCTCAACATCGCGGTTCATCATATCAATTTCAGAGAGTATACCCATCATTCTGTCCTTTCTAAAAAAGGCAGAGAGCCGTCAATTTAGCTCTCTGCCATAACTTTGCGCGGCTTTATGCCGCTTTTTCTTTTGCTTCTTCCTGCCGCAAAGCAAGCTGCCAGTCGTCTATACCCTTGTAGGCAGTATTCCAGACAAGGCTTGTGCTTTGCAGCCCGGCTGCATGGGCAGTCTGCTGGACCTTTTCGGCAGCATCTGCCACATATTCATTTTCTAACTTGTCCATGTCGTAGGCTTCCACAACCAACTTAGTGCCGCTCTGTGCCATACAACGCAGGGCCGATTCCAAACCGTTCAAGCTGTTCACCCCTGCCACAGCGACAAACGAGCGTCCTGTCAGGCAGTGGGCAATATCGGCTTTGAGCAGCCCTTCCGTCACATACACGGTCTTGGCGAACGGCTCACCCACAAAATGCAGTGGGCTGCCGGAGGTCACGCCATGCGGCTTACCGATTGACGACAGCCAGATGTATTTTGCTCCGCTTTTACCCGGTGGGTCATCCCTGCGGCGCAGCGGTGTGTCCAGCCGTATCTGCATACCGCAAATCAGGCCGTCCATGCCGACAGCCGGGAGCAGGATGCCCGCCGTGCGGCTGCCGAAGTTGATCGTCCACCGTCCGGCATCGTCTTGATAAAAGCCCGGCACACCCTGCAAGGTGCAGCCCTGCCACCGCAGACGCTCGGCATAACTGCGGCACAGAAACGCAGGCGGGGTCGATTTGAACCCGAACCTTACGATTTGCTCCTCGGTCAGCCCGCGCCGCGGCGACAGCAGATGCGCCTTGTGCGTGGGTGTCAGCGGCAGCATGGAGAGCAGCAGCGAGTAGGTCTGGTGTATCTCCTGCGGGGCGGCGCGGGCATTTTGCTCCAGCTTTACCCCGATGCAGTCATTCACCCTTGGTCGGGGCGTATACCGCCCCAGCGCCTCGCATATCTCGCGGTAGGCATCGGCATTGCCGGTGCCGTTGTAACGGGCATACAGTGCCAGCATCCCGCCCGCCGCGCCGCAACGATTGCAGCGCCAGACGTTTTTGTCCGTGTTGACGTTGAGCCGCCCGCGCTGATCCCCGCAAAATGGGCAGTTCAGGTACAGGCTCGACGGCAGACGGCGGCGGACAGTAAGCCCCAGCAGTTCCACCACATCGGCAATGCCAAACGGAAACGTATCGGAAGATGAGGTCATGCAAAACGGCCTCCTTCCAGGTTATCCCGCCTGTTTCTCCTGCAAGCTGTCCCATATGATGGCAGCCGCCGCGCGGAGGATGTTGTTCTCTCCCTGATAGCCTTTCACATACCAGCGCAGGCTGGCGGCACGGCGGTCAGCCACCTGTGCCAGCGTCCAGCCCTTGCAGGTGCCGCAGTCTACAATGACGTTCTGCGCCTGCTCGTAGGTCATCTGGCGGCGAATCTCCTCCACCGGACTGCTTTGGGTGTACGCAGCGGCGGGCGGCTCCTGTTCCAGCACAATGACATTCTGCGGCGGTTCTGCCGGGGCCTGCGCGGGTTGCACGGATTCCAGCACAACCGTCTTGGGCTTTTCTACAACTTCTGCCGTGACCTGTTCGGAAACGGGCATATCGTCCGCCATGATGGCATCCAGCGGGTCAGACTTAACCGATTCCTGCGGGGTTTTCTTCACAGCTTCGGGTTGCTTTTGCACAGGCTTGGCAACTTCTGCTTTTGTCTGCACAGGTTTTGCAATCTCCACTTTTGCTCCCACCGGCACCTCGCTGCCGTACTCCTCGGATTCACTGCCCACATCGGCAAACTGGATGCCAAAGCCCGCATTGGAGAGCGCCGTATCCAGCGCTTCCTCCTGCGCGGCCTCCACATACAGCCCACCGGGCGTTGCGTCCAGCGTGCAGTTGGCAACGTAGCTGCTCAGCGGCTCGGCATCCTCACGGTCACGGTAAACCTTGGCTTCAAAAATGGCCATTTTCTCAGTGATGCGCAGGGCATTGAGCTTCAGCCGCCCCGTGGGGCAGGCCAGCCGGAACCACAGCTTTTTGTACCGCAGGTCAAGGCGCATCACGTCCTCTCCGGTTTTGCGGGAAATCGTGCGGCGCAGGAATTTCAGCGGGTCAAAGCCGGGTACGTGGTTCAGTGCGGCTACAGCGGAGTTGGTTGTGTACAGCATAGGTTCTTGATTCCCTTTCATGGGTGATTTCTCCCTTCATTATTACATTCAGCCGGCCTGTTGTAGTTCCGGCAGTGCGTTTCGTTCGGTGTTGTAGGCCTTGCAGTACAGGCGGATGCGCTCCCCCAGCATGGTATTTCGCTTGCTGATATCGGCGCGATGAACCGCCATAAACAGAATCGGCTTATGCCCTACAAGGATAACCTTTTTCTTGGCGCGGGTCACAGCTGTATACAATAAATTGCGATACAGCATGATTGTGTGCGCCTTGACGATGGGGATGATGACCGTTTCAAACTCGCTGCCCATTGCCTTATGAATCGTGGTAGCGTAAGCAAGGTCAACATGCGCCAGCTGTTCCGGCGTGTAAGTCAACTTGCGGTCGCCGCCAAAATCCATCTGCACGAGCCGTTCGCCTTTGCTGCCTGTGGTGATGCCGGTAATAAAACCAAGGTCACCGTTGGACACTTTCTCGGTGTTCTTTGTCTGCATGACGCGGTCATGGACGCGGAAAGTGCGGTTGCCGATCTTCACTTCTTCCTCGGCCGAACGGAACGGATTGACCCGTTCCCGAATGGCCCGGTTGAGCTGCTCAGACGCTGCCTCGCCTTTCTCACGGAACGGCGAAAGGATCTGCACATTTTCGATACCACGCTCGGCGGCTTCCTTGCAGTAAATATCTTGGATGCGCCGCGCTGTCTCGATTTGCGTCGGGCTGTCCACAAACACAAAGTCATTGCCGTAGTACAGCTTGGTGCTGCCTTCGTTGATGAACTTTGCGTTGTAAGCAATCAGACCGTCCTTTGACTGGCGGAAAATCCAATCCAGCACGGTGACAGGCACCATTCCGCTGTGAATCAGTTCATAGAACACATTGCCCGCGCCCACGCTGGGCAGCTGGTTCGGGTCGCCCACAAGAACGACCCGCGTGTGCTGGCCGATGCGCTTGAAAAACTGTTGTGCCAGCCACATATCCACCATAGAAAACTCGTCCACGATGATAAGGTCGGCATCCACAAAGCGGACTCGCTCGCCGTCTCCGATTTCTTCCCCTGTGCCGAGACCCAGTGCGCTGTGCAGCGTGCGGGCTTCGTCAACGCCGGTGCTTTCCGCCATGCGGCGGCTGGCACGGCCCGTGGGAGCCATAAGAGCGAACTTTCCTTTCGGGTGCAGGTTCTTGAACACCTCGATAATGGCCTTTAACACGGTGGTCTTGCCGGTACCGGGCGAGCCGGTGATAATCGTCAGCCCATGCTGAAATGCCGTGCGCACCGCTTGCTCCTGTTTTTGGGAAAGCGTAATGCCCAGGCTTTCGCGCACCGATTCCAGCGCAGATTCAATGTTCTCTGCCACGCTGATATTGGCAAGCCGCTCGGCAATCATGCGGGCGGTGTCATCCTCCTGCCCAAACACGCGCGGACTGTACAGGTACTGCTTGTAGGCGACTACTGCGCCGTGCAGGATCATCTGCTGCAGGGTTTCCTGCACTTCCTCGGCGCGGACGCGCTGTTCCGGGATGGGAATAGGCGCGTTGAGCAGAAGTAATGTTTCTTTCGTCAGGTCCTCAGCAGGCAGAAACAGATGCCCCGATTTGCTGCGGGCATCCTCCAGTGTGTACAGCACCGCGCCTTTGATGCGCTCGGCGCTGTGCAGACGGTTGTCCGTCTTGCGGACGATACCATCCACACGCTTGAAGCCGAAGCCGGAGATCTGGCACAGGTCATACGGGCATTTTTTGAGGATGTCCACACACGCCGGACCAAAGTTCTGATAAATTTTCAGCGCCGTGGCGGGCGTAATTTTGAACGGTCCCAAAAGGCTCATAAGGTTGCGCAGGACGCGGCTCTCGGCGTAGGATTCCTCAATGTCCTTGAGTTTGCCCTCGGTTATGCCGCGGATTTGCAGCAGCTTCTCAGGCTCGTTGTCAAGGATATTCAAGGTGTCCGGTCCGAACGTGGCGACAATGTCCTCTGCTGTCTTGGGACCGATGCCCTTGATAAGCCCGGAACCCAAGTATGCCAGCAGACCGTCCGCTGTCTGCGGAACGATTTCCTGCCACTGCTCGACTTGCAGCTGGTACCCGTACTTGCTCTCCACCCACTCGCCATCCAGTTCCAGCTCCACCGCCTTGGTGCGGGGCAGTTCGTACCCCACTGCCGTAAAGCGCAGCATACGGTCGCCGTAGTAGCGGCCGCTGCAAGCCTGCGGCGGGATGCGCGGGTCACTGGTCTTGACAACGATGATGGAGAATTTGTTTGCTTCATTGTAAAAAATCGTGGATTCGTAGGTAACACGGCAGCCGGTGATGCCGCTGTGTTCCTGTTCACTGTCGTGCATAGGCACGCTCCCTTCTTTGTCAGGCGGCTTCGTCTGCCGCTTTTGCCTTGATGCTGAACCGCCGTGATTCCGACACTGTGACGTATTCATCGTAAATATCCGGGTGCAGCAACTTCAGCTTTTGGAGATTGTCTTTCGTGATGCCTGTCCGGCTGACGGGGTTGTAGCTGATGGTGTACTGTGTACCGCCGTACTCCCCCATCGCCATGCAGCTGCCGCCCAGTTTGGCAACCATTTGGCCTTTCAGACGCTGCATTTCTGTGTCCAGCGTTTTGACCCGCGTTTCCACCTGCTGTTTTTGCTCCTGTAGGCGGAGGTATCGCAGCATGGTGGCGGACAGGTCATTGTCGAGCTGAATGGCCGGGATGGTTTTGTCGGCAGCACCCAGACGGCGGCGCAGACTTTCTAGGATCAGGCTGCCGTCCTCGGTGTAGGGCGGCGGGATGCGGGTCAGGATGTGGTCGTGCCAGAACTCGCGTTCCAGATAAATCATCTCCTGCTCGTATTCCCGGTCACGGTACAGGTGGCGAATGATGACTTCGTCCTCGTTGTTGCCGTAGAGGCAGCAATAGAAGATTTCGTCGATGTCCATAACGGCCATGTAATGCCGCCCCTGTGTTTCGTAATAGATGGGAACACATTCCTCGTCGTCCTTCCACCAGTGGTCTTTTGCGTTGTAGTTGGTCGTTTTTATCTCCAGCAGCGCAATTTTTCCGTTTGGCAGGCGGACGAAGTAGTCCACATCTGCTAGCATAAAGGGATACTGCGGGTGCTGGAACATCTTCTTGATCTGGAAAACTTCCAATCCGGTTTTCTTGGTGAAGATTTGCGCGACCAGCGGTTCCAGCAAATGCCCCATTTCCAGCGCTACCCAGTTGCCTGTATCATCGACAGCCGAAGCAATGTTCAGCTTGTCATCGTACAGGTCGCGGGCGGTACGAAACGGAGAAATGCCGAGGATCGCGGCGACATCACTGCCGCCTATCCCCTGCCTGCGGTACGTCAGCCATTCCTGCTCGGTAAGAGCTTCGGTGCTGACCAGCACCTTGGGTTCCCGCCGTATGTGCTCCGGCATCCTTAGCCCCTCCTCTCGCGCTGGCGATAGGGACGCTTCGGCCGGGAGCGCACATTGTACAGCCGATACTGCAAATTGCGCGGGATGGTTTTTGTCTTGCGCGGGCGTGTAATGCGCCGTGCGATTGCCTTGGGTCTTGCCTGTTCGTTCATTTGGTGTTCCACCTTTCCTATATAAAATGTATTTCTCAAAGCCGATTGGCTCTGAAACAAAATAAAAAGGCGAGAATGACCGCAGGCAATGCCTGATGTTCACGGCAAGCCGTGAACCACGATCATTCTCGCTATGGTTGGGTGCTTCCACCCCGTATAAAAAGAAAAGTGCCGCAGCGTCCACCCTATAAGGGCAGGACAAGGCTGCTGGCACGAATTACAAACTCAAACAACGTGTGCGCAAGGCACAAAAATCATTTACAGGTGGAGTATAGCACAAGAATGTCCGCCCTGTCAAGATGGTGGAATTTTGCATGATAAAAGCATAGTGTCCGCATTACATCCGCGCAGCTTTTGTATATACCATCGTTGTTTTTTCTGATATAATGAACACGCAATCAGAGAGAGCGATGTAAAAAGGAATAGTAGACATCCTCTCTCTCATAAATTTTGAGTGCGGAGGGAGGTGTGTGGTATCGCCAGAAAAAGCGCTCCGATCCATGTAATTGTTTACTATCCTAAAACAGAAGCCGGTCAGCGTGATCTTGCAAACCGGGTTGCCGGTATCCACGCCGATATTGTCAACCACCGTCTTCAAGATTTGAATTGTTCTTCCGAGCAGAAGATTCAACTGCTGGATGCCATCATAAAAACTGCCAAAGAAAAGGCAGGTGAACAGCCCTGATTGGGTTTGTTCACCTGCCCTTTTATTTTATCCTACCCTTAAAACATCTCTCCCAGCTTTTTCGGCTTATGAGCTTCGTATTATTTTCCCAAGAACGAACACAGGTATCCGATGTTCCTATTTTTCTCGCAAAACGCTCCGTTCCAAGCCCAAGGCTCATACGGTATTCACGGATCTTCTTTGCAGGGTCGTTATACATAAAAGCATTGTACTCATCCAGTAAATCTTGAACCGGAATGTGAAACAGCGCCGCCAACTTGTCCACAACGTCCTTTTCATAGTACTCGTTCCTTGCCTTTTCCATGCCCATATAAACGCCCTCTGATACGCCAACCAAAGCCGCAACCTCCTTCTGCATAAGCCCCATATGGTATCGGCACCAACGCATTCTATCCGGGACATTTTGAATTTCCGCATAGCTGTGATATCGTCGGTTAAATATCTGCGCTTCCAACAGCCGCCTCGGAGCAACCAATCGAAAAACATAGATGCAGAGCGGTGCATATCGTGCAATACCTCTCTCAATGCGACACATCAGGTAATTAGTAGCGGAAAACTGCGCAAATACGTGCCAGCAAGGGGTGGTTTCCTGTAAACCGTCACTGTTTGTCTTGCAAAGCGCGTTGGGGTGAGGATAGCATTCTCAATGCACCTGCTTGCATAGCTGGCGAACTTTTTGCCCTTGTCGGGGTCGAAGGTATCCACAGCCTTGATGAGGCCGATGGTGCCGATCGAGATGTAATCGTCCTGCGCGGCATCCCCCGCGTAGTATTTTTTGCAGATATGGGCCACCAGCCGCAGGTTGTGGCGTATCAGCGTGTCGCGCGCAGCGGCGGCAGCCGGCCCGCCCTGACGCAGGTCGGCAAAGGCCGCGCACTCCCGCTCCGGCGGCAGCGGCCGCGGAAAGGACCCGCTCTCAAGATGCAGCGCAAGATACAGGATATGCCCTGCAGCCACCTGCAAAAAATAACCCAAAATGCCCAGCATACACACCACCTCGCGGAAATGTATGCCGGGTATCTGCTTTTTATCCCTGTCTGCAGGCTCTGTGCGGCGCTTTTCAAAAAACGGCCCGGCACACCCGCTGCCTTTGCGCAGAGGGTGTGCCGGGCCAAGCCTGTGTTGTTTACAGCGTGAACTGCACAGCGCAGAAGGCTGCGTAGATCGCCAGCAGCAAAATGCCCTGCGCACGGTTCAGCTTGCCCTTGCACAGGGCGGGAACCGTGAGGATCAGCATAACGGCCAGCATGACGGGCAGCTCCAGCACAAGGCTGGAGTTGATGCCGAACAGAGTGGCGCTCTGCGGGACGGTGAAGGGAGCCAGCGTGACCGAAACGCCGCTGACCAGCACCAGATTAAAGACATTGGCACCGACAACATTGCCCAGTGAGAGATCGCTGTGACCCTTGACCAGCGAGGTGATGGCGGTGACCAGCTCAGGCAGAGAGGTTCCCAGCGCCACAAAGGTCAGCGCGATAACGCTCTCCGGCACACCCAGCGCCTGCGCAATCAGGGTGCCGTTGTCCACCAGCAGGTTGGCGCCCAGCGCAATCAGCACCGCGCCCAGCACCAGCAGCACCAGCGTTTTGGCAAGGGGCATCTCCTCCTCGGCGTCCTCATGGGCCTCAGCGGGGGTGTTTTTCATCTGCAGCACATTGACGACCATGTAAGCGACAAACATCGCCAGCATGATGATGCCCATGACGCGGGTAAACCGGCCGAACACATAGGCCGCCGCACAGTAGATGGCTGCCGCCGCAAAGAAAAAGGCGACCGGCGTCTTTAAGGTCTTGGGGTCCACCTTGCCGGGGCGCACGGCGATGGTGATGGCTGCAATCAGCGCCGCATTGCAGATGACCGAGCCGATGGCGTTGCCGTAGGCGATCTCGCCATGGCCGGAGAGCGCGGACATCGTGGAGACCATGACCTCCGGCAGGGTCGTACCGATTGAAACGACCGTTGCACCGATGAGAAGCTCCGGCAGATGAAAGCGGCGGGCCAGTGCGGACGCACCGTCCACAAACCAGTCGCCGCCCTTGATCAAAAAGAGCAAGCCGACAATAAACAGCAGTACAGGGATAAGCATAGTGATTCCTCCCATAAAAAATGACGATTGATGTCGGAATTTTTATTATAACACAACAGCCTGCCTGCCGTCAAACCCGGAATCAGTTAATAATATTAACGAAATCGAGGGTTTTGCGGCTCCTGCCGCGCGCATTTACTTACTTTATTCACGATACCGAAAAATCCCAACTGTGAGGGAGCCAAGAAGCAGCCAAGACGCAAGCGCCGCCCTTTTCGACAGTCCGCCTTTCTTATAGCGCAGTTGCCCGCAGAGATATTTTGAACATTTTTACCTACTTTGTAGCAGATGCAAACACAAAGCCCCGCAGGGGCTACCTGCGGGGCTTTGTGCATAGAGGGGTGGGAAAGTATATAAAGGTCAGTGAATGTCTTGATTGATTACGAGTATTATTATAGCAGGATTTCTTAAAATGTCAAATGTCATACTTGCATTTTGGTTTTCAAAAGATTATAATAAAACCATTGACGCTTAATTTTATTTAGCGGCGGCACAAAAAAGCATACTTTTTCAACTTTGTTAAAGACAACAATGTCTGTATACTTCACATTATTTTTTTGTGCGCATTATACAAAACAAAAGCAAGGAGTCATTTCATGGACGAACTGGACCACAAAATCATACAGCTGTTGGCAGAAAATGCTCGTATGCCCGTCAAAGACATTGCCCAGCGGGTCAGCCTGACCAGTCCCGCCGTTTCCAGCCGCATCCACCGGCTGGAACAGGAGGGCATCATCGGCGGCTACACTGTTGTGCTGCGCCACCCCGATGCCCCTGCCCGGGTCGAGGCGCTGATCTCGGTGCTGGTGGACGCTGCCACCCGCGCAAGCTTCCTCTCGATGATCGAGCAGGAGTCTCAGGTGCTGCAGTGCTTCCGGGTGACGGGCAGCTACAATTTTATAATCAAGGTGAGCTGCACCGACATTGATGCGCTGGAGCATCTGCTGACCAAGATGCAAAAGATGGGCTCCACCAACACCCAGATCATTCTGAACACCCAACTGGACCGCAACCTGACATTGGAGGAATAACAAAGTTATGCTACGCTTCTGCAAAAACTGCGGCCTGCTGGTGCCGCATGACGCCCGCAGCTGCCCCCAGTGCGGCGCACCGGTGCCCCCGGCCGCCTGCACAGCGCCGCAGCAGGGCCCTGCCCAGCCGCTGTATGACACGCCGGACCGGGACGAGGACGCTGCCGTCACTGCCATGAGCCAGAGCGCCACGGCAGCCGCACTGATTCTCTTTGCCATTCCGCTGGTCGGATTGGTTTTGTCGGTGGTGTGGAGCTTCGGCGGCACCCGCAACCCCGCCCGCCGGCGGCTGGCGCGCGCCTATCTGATCCGCACCGCCGTGGTGGCAGTTGCCTTTGCGGTGTTCCTGCTGGTCGGCGCACTGGTGCTGAGCGCCGTGCTGCACGCCGGTCTCACCTACTACTACGCCAACCCCTATTTTTGGTAAGGAGACGCCATGAAAGCATCTGTCATCATCCCGAACCTGAACGGCGCAGGCTGGCTGCGGGATTCCATCGAGTCGATCTGGGCACAGACCGAGCAGGATTTTGAGCTGATCGTCATCGACAACGGCTCCACCGATGAAAGCCTTGCGATTGCGCGCAGCTACTGCGGCCGCGACCGCTACACCCTGATCGAAAATACCGACAACACCGGCTTTTCCCACGCGGTAAATCAGGGCATTGCGATCGCCAAGGGCGAGTACACCGTCCTGTTCAACAACGATGCCTTCGCCGAGCCGGACTGGCTGGCCGAGCTTATCAGGACCGCCGATGCCGACCCGAAGATTTTTGCGGTCAGCAGCCTGATGCTGCGCTACTATGAGCCGGAGCTGGCCGATGATGCGGGCGATTATGTGACGCTTCTGGGCTTTGCCTGCAAGCGCGGCGATGGTCTGCGGGCCAGCCGCTACACAAAGCCCTGCCGCATTTTCAGCGCCTGCGGCGGCGCAGCGCTCTACCGCAAATCCATTCTGGACGAGATCGGCGTCTTTGACGAGCTGTTCTTTGCCTATTATGAGGATGTGGACCTGAGCTGGCGCGCCAACAGCTGCGGCTACAAAAATGTCTACTGCCCCACGGCCAAATGCCGCCACATCTGCGGTGCGACCACCGGCGCGGTGCGCTACAACCCGTTCAAGAGCATCCAGAGCGGCCGCAACAGCATTTTGCTGCCCTACAAAAACCAGCCCTTGCTGATGCTGGTCCTGAATTTCATCCCGATGCTGCTGGGCTACCTGTTGAAGGTCGTTATGTTCCGGCTGCGCGGCTTCGGCAACGACTACGCAAAGGGCTTCCACGAGGCATGGGCCGCCCTGCCGAAGATCGACAAGCCCAAATTCCGTTGGAAGAACCTGCCCAACTATATCTGGGTGGAGGGCAGTTTGATCGTCGGGCTGTTCCGGTATATTGTATATCGGGTGCAGCGTGCGCTGAAGATCACCTGATCGGGTGTGCGCATTTACAAATTTTGATGCACTGTAGGGGCCGGGCATGCCCGGCCCGCCGCCTCCCGGGAGGCTGGTGCTGACGGGTAACGGCCAAAGCCCCGCGGGGCGTCGGGGACGCCGCCCCCTACAACGCAATACAACAAAAGCACCTGCTGGCCGGTCACACGCATACCGGTCAGCAGGTGCTTATTTTTTACGCTTTAATCCTCATCTGCAAAGTTGCCGAGGGCCTTGGCCTGCTCGATGACCTTGCTCTCCAACATCTGGGGCAGGGTCTCATAGCGGACAAAATCAAAGGTGAAGTAACCGCGGCCCTGCGTCAGCTGACGCAGGAAGGTGGTGAAATCCTGCATCTCCGCCACGGGGACCTCAGCCTCCACGACCTGCAGACCGTCCTCATCGGGGTTCATGCCCAGTACGCGGCCGCGGCGCTTTGTTACCTCGCCCATAATGTCGCCGGTGTTGTCCGCCGGAACATGAGCTTTCAGTGCGCCGATGGGCTCCAGCAGGACGGGGCCGGCCTCGGGGATCGCGGCCTTGTAGGCGATTTTGGCGGCCATGATGAACGCCATCTCGCTCGAATCAACGGGGTGATAGCTGCCGTCCAGCAGGGTGGCCTTCATACCGACCATCGGGTAGCCGGCCAGCACGCCGTGCTCGGCCGCCTGACGGACGCCCTTCTCAACTGCGGGGAAGAAGTTCTTCGGCACGCTGCCGCCGAACACATTCTCAGCAAACTCGATGCCCTCGCCCTGCACAGGCTCGAACTGAATCCACACATCGCCGAACTGGCCGTGGCCGCCGGTCTGCTTCTTGTGGCGGCCCTGCGCCTTGCAGCTCTTGCGGATGGACTCACGGTAGGGTACGCGCGGTGCCTCCAGCGTGATCTCAACGCCGAACTTATTCTTCAGCTTGGCAAGCGCGACCTCCAGATGCTGGGTGCCCAGACCGCTGATGATCTGCTGCTTCGTCTCGGGATCGACCACAAAGCTGATGGCGGGATCCTCCTCTATCAGGCGGGCCAGCGCGCCGCTGACCTTGCCCTCATCGCCCTTCTTGGCGACCTTGACGGCCATGCGGTAGCAGCTGACGGGGTAGACGGGTGCGGGCAGCGCCACAACGCGGGCGGGGTCGCACAGGGTATCGCCGGTCTTGGCGGTGGCCAGCTTGGCAACGGCGCCGATGTCGCCCGCCGCGATCTCGGCGGTATCGGTCTGCTTTTTGCCGCAGACAGTCAGCGTCTTGCCCATGCGCTCCGGCTGGCCGGTGCGGGCGTTGACGGCATTGCTGGCGGCGGTCAGCTTGCCGGACAGCACCTTGATAAAGCTCAGCTTACCGACAAACGGGTCTGCCACGGTCTTGAACACATAGGCGCACAGCGGCGCAGCGTCATCGACCGCGATGTCCACAGGGCTGCCGTCCTTATCCTCGGCCACGGCTGCGGCGGTATCTGCGCCGGGCAGCAGCACATTCATGTTGTAGAGCAGCATATCCAGCGCCTGCATGTTGACGGCGCTGCCGCAGAACACGGGGGTGATCTGGCCGCTGCGCACGCCGGCGGCCATGCCCTGCACGATCTCCTCGGTGGTGAAGGCCTCACCCTCGAAGAACTTCTCCATCAGGGCCTCGTCCGTCTCGGCGATGGCCTCGCTCATGGCCTGGATCAGGCCCTCAAAGCGGTGGCCGATGTCGGGCACCTCGATCTGCACCTGCTTGCCGCCCTCATATTTGAAGGCCTTCTGGCTGAACAGGTTGATGTACGCGACCGTGCCGTCATCAAGGCGGACCGGCACGACACAGGGGCAGACGCTCGGGCCGAACTTGATCTTCATCTGCTCAAGAATCTTAAAGTAATCGGCGTTCTCAAGGTCGGTCTTGGTGACAAAGATCATCCGCGCCTTGTTGTTTTTCAGTGCCAGCTGGTAGGCCTTTTCTGCGCCAACGGTAACGCCGGAGCGCCCGGATACACAGATCAGCACGCTCTCCGCTGCCATGATGCCCTCGGCGGCGCCGGTCTCAAAGTCAAACAGACCGGGGGCGTCGATCAGGTTGTACTTGATGCCCTCATACTCGACCGGCACAACGCTGGCAT
>ERZ1026880.223-NODE-223-length-31438-cov-4.312558_pt1 | contig 31438 bp, 33 predicted proteins | sample MGYA00380170_ERZ1026880 | MGnify/ENA primary metagenome ERZ1026880 (study PRJEB33269, sample SAMEA4719806) | human gut metagenome | biome: human-associated habitat; feature: organic feature; material: feces | place: Cameroon | collected 2013-10 ...
ATCCACCCGGTCAAAATCCAAAAGGTGCAGATGTCCTACCCCGATCCGCGTCAGTGCTATCGCTACATTGGATCCAAGACCTCCAAGACCCGCGATGGCAACACGCCCTTGTTCCAGTTTCTGCTGCGTTTCCTCTGAATGCCGCTCCACCAGAGCTTCCCGCAACTCCCCGGAAGAAAACTTTGCTTCGTCTATCGCTTTTTCTCTATCCATAGATCAGCCACCTCCTACAAAACTTACTATTTCCAGTGTATCTCCGTCTTCCAGCATCGTTTCTGCAAAAGATGCTTTCGGCAGTATGCTGCCGTTTCGCTCCATGGCGACGCGTGCGATTTGATATCCGTTTTCTTCCAGATATTCCTGCGCTGTCATAGGCCGCGGCAGCGGTTTTTCTACTCCGTTTACGATCATTGTTACCCTCCTCACATTTTTATCTTATCTGATATTGATTGAAAAAAGAGTTCAGGAAAGACACACCCGCGGTGGTGTGCCCCTTCCTGAACTCTCGTTCATTCTACGTTACCGATATTCTATTTCCTGGCTTGCAAACAGCTTCTATCACAAAAATGGAGCTGCCGCAGCAACTCCATGTCATATTTTCCACTTCTGTTCCTACGTTGGCATTATCCAAATCAGGTATCCGGGTCGAAACCTGCAGGTTTCCTCTCAGCCGGCTTCAGCCAGCTCCCCGCTTTTGTTATATTATTATGATAGGACGGAATCCACCCCATGTCAAGTGAAATTCTTTTCCGGAACTTTTAAAATCCCAGCTCATCATTGATAAGAACCACTTCCACTTCATCGATATCGTTCATCTTCTTCATGTAAATGTTCATGGTGTTGCAGATCCGGTCAGGGCTTCCGCAGTTGTAGCAGCGGTCACCGCCTTTGGCTACACATGGCGTCCTCAGGTTGTATTTCATGGCATTTTTCGGTCCGGCCACATTTCGTGCGCGCCAGATGGCCTTCTCCAGATTTTCTTCGATCTTGCTGGTCGTAACGACAAAGTATACTTTTTTATGGCCGAACAGGGATGCCGCTACCCGGTTGCCCGTTCCGTCGATATTGACCATTTCGCCCGTTTCAGACATGGCATTTACGGAAGTCAGGTAAATCTCCGTATCCAGGCATTTCATAGCGATTTCCAGAAATTCATCATTATCCGTGCTCTGGTTCGGATCATGCACTTCGTTATGAGCTAAAAGGCGTTCATACAGCTTCATGCTTTTCATGGTGATGGAATCTCCAAAGCCGACAACTTTACCGTCTATGGCCTCGTCCAGATATTTTGCAGCATCCTCTGCCTGTTCGAAATACGTAACTTTAAACCGGTTTTTCTCCAGGGATTTTATGGTTTTTTCGATATTCATAGTAAAAACTCCTTTCCTCACGGGCTTCTTTACCATCAGTATACGGAATTTCTATAAAACCACAAGTACCCACTTTTTTGTAAGTATGCCGCATGTCCTTTGCAGAAAAAACAATGTGCTACATTTCTTCCGTTGTATCCTTTACATCAGAAAGCAGCGTATAGAGTTTCGCGCCCATTCGAATGCCACGAATATAATAATTCATGCCTACCGTGTCTAACAGATCATCGATATCATTCCGGATTTTTACATATGCACCGGCTTCCTCATCATCGTCCTCCGCAGGCGTCTCCTGTACAAGATCACTAATCTTTTTCAGCAGATCTTCCCGCATTTTATTTTCTGTATCAAAATTTTCTTTTTTGTTTTCGATCGCCGCAGTGATCGTATGGATATTTTCCGACAAAGTTATATCTTTTATTCCCATCTCTCGATCCTCCGTGAAATTTGACTCTTCATAGTATATCTTGCTAACGATTTATTATTCTATCATACCACAGTTTCCTATAAATAGCATCCGTTTTATCCCCTCGCAGTTATATTTTTTGCCCTTTGCAGTTCAGAGCGCATGTATCAGTGGAAATTTTCATGCAGATTCGCTATAATAATAGGATGGCATTTATTACGATCATGACCAGGGAGGAACATCATGTCAGAACACATTATATATCATATTGCAGACGGTATCGCAACTTTGACGCTGAACCGTCCCAAGGTGCTCAATGCTATCAACTATGACTTGCTGAAAGAACTGGATGAGCTGCTGGATCAGGCTGCTGCAGACGATTCTCTGCGCGTGCTGATCCTGACTGGAAGCGGGAAAGCTTTTGCAGCGGGAGCAGACATCGCCCAGCAGGCGGGAATGGATCAGGAGGAAGCGGCCAAATGGGGGCGGTACGGCTCCGGGATCTTCCGCAGACTGGAATGTTTCCCGATCCCGACTCTGGCAGTAGTCAACGGTTATGCGCTGGGAGGCGGATGTGAAATGGCCATGGCCTGCGATCTGATCCTGGCAGGAGAAAAAGCGAAGTTCGGTCAACCGGAAACAGGGCTTGGGATCACCCCGGGATTTTCCGGGACGCAAAGGCTGCTTCGCAGAGTCGGCGTCAGCAAAGCGAAGGAGCTCATCTACACCGGACGCATGATCGATGCGCAGGAAGCTTTGCAGATCGGACTTGCTGATCACATCTACCCCGACGATCAGCTGCAGACAGAAGCGCTGGCTATGGCAAAAAAAATCGCAGCCAACGCACCCGTTGCCGTACGCTATGCAAAATGTGCCATCAACGAAGGGGCACAGGCAGACATCGATACTGCTATCACAATCGAGAACAAATGGTTTTCCAAATGCTTTGCTACACAAGATCAAAAGGAAGGCATGCAGGCATTCCTCGAAAAGCGCAAGGCAACATTCCTCAATAAGTAGCCTACAAATAAAATATCAAGACTGCATGAAAAGAAAGGCGGCGAGCTCATGGCTGAAAATGGATTGAACGAAAAACAGGCAAGCAAGGTAAAGCTGTACACAGTAGCTCTGATCTACACTTTTTCCATTGGATTTTCCTTCCTTGCCATCAAAAAATGTGTCCCTTATGCTGACTCTTTGACGATTCTGGCGTACCGCTACGATTTCGCACTGCTTGGCGTTATCGTATGGTTTTCGGTATGCCGTCTTCTGGGGAAACAGCAGAAACAGCCGAAGGACAGACCAAAATCAAAGCTCTACCTAACGGCTGGATTTTATGTTGGGTTTATGATCCTGCAGATCACGGCAATGTTCTTCGCCACATCTGTAGAGGGCGCGATCGTCTTCGCAGTAGTCCCGATCTTCGCTAAAATCATCGCGCGGATATTCCTGGGAGAGAAGTCCACGATCCTGCAGAACATCTTTGTCGTGATCACCGTGGCTGCACTGATCGTCCTCATCATTCTGGAGGCCACCAATCTGACCATGTCTCTCACAGGGATCATCCTCATGCTGGCAGCCAGCATTTCCATGGCCATCAGCAATGTATTCATGCGCTATGTGCGCGGAACATTCCAGCCCATCGAAATCACGAGGACCATCGCCATCGGCGGATTCGTTTTATTCAATATTATCGTATGGATCCGGGCTGCGATCAAAGGTGATGTTCACAGTCTGCTGGATCCCGTTACACATCCGCAGTTTCTGATCTCCATAGCATTCCTGGGGATCTTCTGCATTCTCCTTTCGGCTCAATTCATGGCATATATGCTGGCCCATATGGAGATCGTGCAGTCCACTATCTTCGGGAATGCCTCTACGGCGATCTCTATCCTGGCTGGTGCCATCCTTCTGGGAGAACCGCTGACGATCCATCACATCGTCTGTGCTCTGCTGATCCTTGCCGGAGTTATCGGACTCGCTTTAGCTCCTGCTCCTGCAGAAAACAGCGGCAAAAAACTGGGGGATTAGCTGTTTTAACGATCACAGCATCGACAAATTAACGCTTTATAATAAAGTAACCTTATGGGAAAAAGAGATTTATAGAAGGAGATTTGTATGGAATTTATGAGCAGAGCCATAGAACTGGCCGGCATCTATTTCACGACCGGAGTCAGGTGGTTTTTTCTGATCCTGTCGATCTTTATTCTGGCAAGACAGATCCGATCCCTGCTCCAGGCGCGCAACCCGTCTGAGATCTGGGCGTATTTAGGCTGCCCGGACGACACTACTGTTCCGCTGACGCACTGGGAAAATCTGATCGGTCGCAGCCGAGGCTGTGATGTGATCCTGAATCTGAACAGCGTTTCACGCAGTCACGGAACACTCATCCGGGATTCCGATGGTGTCTGGAAATACAATGACCTGAACTCAAAAAACGGATCCGCCATCAATGGCGTTCCTGTTAAAGAGCCGACGATACTAAAGGCCGGTGATGTGCTCACGATCGGCGGCTCGGATTTCACATTATATCCGGTAAGTCTTGAAGAGCGAATGGCTAACATCGAAAAGCGAAAAAAGCGGACGCATCCGGTTTCACCGTGGCCGTCTCTTGTTGCTCTGACATTGTTCCAGTTCCTCATGTGCGTACAGTTCAAAGTGGCCCTTGGGGAGGACTTCCCTCCGCAGCTGCCTTTCGCAGTAGGGCTGCTGTGCATCCTTATGTGGACCTACGTCATCATTATGAGATTCTTCAAGCGAGTAGGCTTCGAAATGGAGATCATCGCATTTTATCTGTCGACCCTGAGTCTTGCGGTGACTGCTTCTGCCTATCCGTCAACGGTATTGAAACAGTCGATCTGTATCTGCCTGGGTGTAGGCCTGTTCTTCGGGCTGTGCTGGTTCCTGAGAGATCTGAACCGGGCGAAACGGATCGTATATATAATGATGGGGATCAGCGTGCTTCTGCTGATCATCAACCTGGCGTTCGGTACAACGAAATACGGTGCATCCAACTGGGTCAGCATCGGCGGGGTGAGCATCCAGCCGTCCGAACTGGTCAAAATCGTGTTCATTTACGTTGGCGCTGCCACGCTGGACGAGCTGCAGCAGCGAAAAAACCTGTTGATATTCATGGGCTTCTCCGTCTTTTGTCTGGGCTGTCTTGCACTCATGGGAGACTTCGGAACAGCACTGATCTTCTTTGTCACATTCCTGGTCATCTCCTTCCTTCGGAGCGGTGATTTTTCAAAGATCATCCTGATCTTAGGAGCTTCCGGTCTGATGGGCATGATGGTGCTCCGATTCAAACCATACATATCCAGGAGATTTGACACATGGGGGCACGTATGGGACGATCCTACCGGCGGCGGCTTCCAGCAGGTACAGACCATGACGGCATCGGCCAGCGGAGGACTTCCGGGACTCGGAGCCGGCAACGGGAAATTCAGTCAGGTTGCTGCGTCTCCAACTGACCTGGTGTTTGGACTGCTGAGCGAAGAATGGGGGCTGATCATTGCGATCCTGGCAGTTCTGTGCATCATCACACTTGGAGTGTTCGCTGTGCGATCCATTATTGCAGGACGTTCCACTTACTATAGTATCGCTGCCTGTGCCGCTACATCCATGTTTATCTTCCAGACGATACTCAATGTGTTCGGCTCTGTCGATCTGCTTCCTCTTACCGGAGTCACATTCCCGTTCGTCTCGTCAGGGGGTACGAGTATGCTGGCCTCCTGGGGACTGCTGTCGTTTCTGAAGGCCGCCGATACAAGGCAAAACGCCAGCTTCGCTATACGGCTGGACAAAAAAGGAGAATTCGACAACGAACTGGAAGGCGGCGGGTTGGAAAATCCGGAAGACATTTTCGCTGCAGTCGATGGGAACCGGGGCGGTTATCAGGAAAATCGCAACTATAGAAACTACGATCATGCCCGCGCTACAGGCACTTCGGGCAGATCTGGTACTTCAGGCAGGTCCGGGACTCCCGGCTCTCCCGGCAAACGAAGTCATGGGATACGAAACAGAAATGATGATACAACTATCATTTCCAGTACCTCATCCCGCCCGAAGCGACAGGTAAAATACGAAAACATTTCGGATGACGAATTTTTTAATAATCTGGACAGCATCCGTCCGGGAGACAGCTTCAGCGAGCGTTATGACCGGGTTTCCCCGACTCCTTCTTCTGCAAAGAAGCCGCAGGGGCGCACATCCTCATCAGGACGTTCCGGGCAGTCTCGCACCGCAAGGCCTCAGGCTCAAAAGTCGCAGCGGCCTGCAGGAAGGAGCAGCACAGTACGTCAGTCTGCTTCAGGATCACAGGCATCCCGCACGCAGCCAAGGCCTCAAACATCCCGCACGCGACCAAAACAGCAGGAGGAAAGTCAGCCGCTGACACTGGAAGATATCTTTGGAGGAGATAAAAAATGAAAAAAATAGAAAAACGAGCAATCATGTGTCTCCTGCTTGGATTTGTCCTAATCCTCGGTGTGGGCGTATTCACATACCGCTACATTGCACACGGAGACGACTGGGCTTCCTATGAAGGAAATCTTGATGTCTACGCCAGAGGCGACCTTTCCAAAGGAAGCCTCTACGACACCAACGGTCAGATCCTCATGAAAAACACATCCTCCGGCATGGAATTCAATGAGAATACCGATGTTCGAAAAGCACTGATGCATGTTACCGGTGATAAAGACAACAATATAACGACCGGTGCCAACCGCGCCTTTACCGATGAACTGATCGGCTATAACCTGATCAACGGCGTGTATTCTCTAAACAATGCCGGAAAAGACGTCACTATGACGCTGGACGCCAATGTCTGCGCAGAAGCATACCGGGCACTTGATGGGCGAAAGGGTGCGATCGGAGTCTACAATTATGAGACCGGAGAGATCATCTGCATGGTCAGCTCTCCTACATATGATCCTCAGAATCCACCTTCTATTTCTGCCGATGACAAATCCGGCGTATACATCAACCGGTTCACCAGCTCCAAATTCCCTCCGGGTTCGATTTTCAAGCTGGTAACAGCAGCAGCTTCCATCGAGACACTGGATGACGCCTATTCCTTCCAGGTACAGTGCCGCGGAAAGGAAGACTACGGCCACGGAGACAAGGTTACAGACCTGGCGACCCACGGAACAGTGGATCTGAAAAAAGCACTCGAAGTATCCTGCAATGTCTATTTCGGAAAGCTCTCCGAAAAGCTGGGCGGAGATACTTTGGAAAAATACACGAAAAAAGCAGGTCTTATGGACAGCCTGGACATCAACGGGATCCATACAGCTGCAGGGACCTTTGAGTTCCCGAGCAGCGGCGTCACCCTGGCCTGGACCGGGATCGGACAAAACAAGGATATGATCAACCCATGTGCTATGATGGTTTACATGGGAGCCATCGCCAATGATGGGACCGCAGTCCTGCCGACTTTGATCAAGCCGACTACCTTCCTCGAAAAACAGAAGGCTAAAATTCCTAAATTCGGCAAAAAAACAAAGTCCATGATCGACTCTTCAACAGCACAGTCACTGACTGAAATGATGGCAAACAATGTAGAAAACAAATACGGCTCTGACATGTTCCCCGGACTTAATGTGTGTGCAAAATCAGGGACGGCGGAGGTTGGAGGCAACAAGCGTCCAAACGCCTGGTTCACAGGATTTCTGGATGATCCAGAGCATCCATATGCATTCATCGTCCTCGTGGAGAACGGCGGACACGGTGCACAGGTGGCCGGAAGCGTAGCCAACAAGGTATTACAGAGCGCAGTCAATCGATAAAAGAAAGAATGAGGTAAGATAACAACTATGAAATATGAAGTAACACCGCAGGGAGTCTGCCCTGCAAGACTGGAATTTGAACTGGATGGAAATGTAGTGCACAACGTACAGTTCCTGGGAGGATGCAACGGCAATCTTCAGGCTGTCTCCAGACTGGTCGAGGGTCTGACCGTTGATCAGATCAAAAGCAAGCTTTTAGGGATCCACTGCGGATTCAAGGACACTTCCTGCTCCGATCAGCTGGCACGTGCTATCGTTGCGGCCGCAGAACAGGAACAGCAGAAATAGAAAGGAACATTTCCCATGGGATCACTTCTGATCAAACTGTTTATCAAAAATCCAGATAAGACCGACGACCCTGATGTGCGAGAGCAATACGGCAAATTTGCCGGCGTAGTTGGGATCGTCTCTAACCTGCTCCTTTGTCTGATGAAAGTGGCGCTCGGACTTCTTTCCCGAAGCATCGCTATCATTGCAGACGGGATCAACAATCTGGCAGATGCGTCTTCTTCCATCATCACTCTGGTAGGCTTCAAGCTGGCCGCACAGCCGGAAGATGAGGATCATCCTTATGGTCATGCTCGTATCGAATACCTGACAGGACTTTTCGTATCGATCTTTATCATCGTCATCGGGCTGCAGCTGCTCAAGACTTCCATCGACAAGATCCTTCACCCGGAACCGGTGGAATTCAGCTATTTAACAGTGGGTATGCTGGTAGCAGCGATCCTGATCAAGCTGTGGCAGTCTTTGTTTAATTCCAGCATCGGCAAAAAGATCAAGTCGGTGACCTTGACAGCAACGGCTGCGGACAGCCGAAACGATGTGATCGCAACGTCTGCGGTTCTGGCCAGCCTGCTCTTTGGCAAGTTTACGGGACTTCAGATCGATGGTTACATGGGATGTCTGGTCGCACTGTTTATCGTCTGGTCCGGCATCCAGCTGGTAAGAGAAACTTCCAGCCCGCTTCTGGGGGAAGCACCGGATCCCCATCTGGTGGAAAGCATTCGGCAGATCGTATGCAGAGATCCCAGCGTCCTTGGCATCCACGATCTGATGGTGCATAACTACGGACCAGGGAAGATCTTTGCGTCCGCTCATATCGAAATGGATGCAGGCGGCGATGTCATGACCAACCACGATATCATCGACAATATAGAGCGGCAGGTGAAGCACTCTCTTCGCATCGAATTCGTCGCTCACATGGACCCTATTAAAACCAACGATCCACAGGTGAACAAGACCAAAGCCGCCATCTGCGAAGCGTTTTCGAAAATGGATGGTCTGGAAAGCATCCACGATTTTCGGATCGTGCCGGGGCCTTCCCACACCAACGTCATCTTCGACGTAGTACTGTCCCATAACTGCATCCTGACGGAAAACGATATCCGCAGCATCGCCAAACGAGCGCTGGATGAACTTGGCGACGGCCACACATATTATCCGGTCATTACTTTTGACAAAATATACACCCACCTTGGGAACGAAGAAAATTTATAGGCACAAAAAAAACGACTTCGGAGTCCTGTGAAAATACTGTAATGTATTTTGCAGATCCAAGTCGTTTTTTCCTGTCATTTTTCGTATTCCGCCCGCAGGGTCTCGATTTCTCTGGCGTATCCCGGCAGCTCGTTCGGCGTTTCCAGGATACACGGCAGCCCCTGCAGTTTAGGGTGGCGGATGACGTTTGCGATCGCTTCAAGTCCGATCGTTCCTTCTCCGATCTTCGCATGACGATCTTTATGAGAACCCGGTGGATTGAGACTGTCATTGATGTGAAGAGCATGGAGCCTTTCCAGCCCTACAATATTATCAAACTCTTCCAGCACTCCATCCAGATCGCTTACGATATCGTATCCGGCGTCGCTCACATGACACGTATCCATGCAGACGCCGATCTTATCCTTCTGCTCCACGCCGTCGATGATGGCACGCAACTCTTCAAACCTGCCTCCCACCTCGCTGCCTTTTCCCGACATGGTTTCCAGCAAAATGATCGTGCTCTGCTCTGGGCGAATGATCTTGTTGAGCAGCTCGCAGATCAGCTCGATCCCCTTCTCTACGCCCTGTCCCACATGGCTTCCCGGATGAAAATTGTAATAGTTTCCCGGCACATATTCCATCCGCTTCATATCATCTTCCATGGCAAATAACGCGAAATCACGGACCTTCTCCGTAGCCGAGCACGGGTTCAGCGTATAAGGCGCATGGGCTACCAGCTTCGCAAAATGATGCTCATCAGCCAGTTCTAAAAACCGTTTCACGTCTTCAGGATCGATATCCTTAGCCTTGCCGCCCCGCGGATTTCTGGTGAAAAACTGAAACGTATTTGCTCCGATGGAAAGGGCTTCTTCTCCCATGTGTTCGAATCCCTTGACCGAAGATAAATGACAACCTATTTGCAGCATAACATCTTCCTCTCAGCGTTTTACAGCGGCGAAAAATCCGAAGCCGGGTGTTTGCACAGCGGACATACGAAGTCGTCTGGAAGAGTGTCTCCCTCATAAACATATCCGCAGATATTGCAGACAAATCCCTTTTTCTTGCCTTCCTCAGTTTTCTTTTCTGCCGGTTCTGCCAGCTCAGCAGCAAGGTCCATGTGTCCCGGAGTCAGTTCTTTTGCCAGTGCTTCGATCTGCCCTCTGGACGCATCGTTTAACTTCGATTTGATCGTTACATTGTTTTCTGCGATCTTGATGTTCTTGGCTCCTTCAAGCTCCTTCTTCATGGCACGCATAGCAGCAGGTCCCCAGCTGCCGTTTTCGATGAATCCTACATAGCGATTCTGGAAATTACGTTCCGTCAGTTCGTCGATAAACTGCTGCATGAACGGGAACATACCGCCGTTGTACGTTGTCGTTGCCAGTACCAGCCGATCGTAGCGGAGCGCATCTTCTACGGCCTCAGCCATATCACATCTTGCCAGGTCGCTCATCTCGATGGTTTCCACACCGTTTTCTGCCAGCTCATCCCGCAGCAGTTCCGCAGCTTTTTTCGTGTTTCCATAAACGGAAGTGTAGCAGATGCAGACTCCTTCTGTTTCCGGTCTGTATCCGGACCATTTATCGTAAAGATCGATATAATATCCCAGATCTTCTTCAAGGATCGGACCATGCAGCGGGCAGATCTTTTCGATATAAAGATCTTTCGCCTTTTTCAGCACAGCCTGTACCTGAGTGCCATACTTTCCAACGATTCCGAAATAGTACCGTCTTGCTTCGCAAGCCCAGTCTTCGTCCGTATCACGTGCGCCGAATTTCCCGAATGCATCTGCCGAGAAGAGTATCTTTTCTGTGGACTCGTAAGTCATCATGACTTCCGGCCAGTGAACCATCGGTGCAAACACGAAGGTCAGCTTGTGGCTTCCCAGATCCAGTGTTTCTCCATCCTTGACCTCTACTTTCTCTACAGAGTCAAGTTCCGGGAAAAACTGTTCGATCATAGTGAATGTCTTCTTGTTTCCAACGATCGCTGTCTTCGGATATTTTTCTGCAAAAGCATTGATGGACGCGGAGTGATCCGGTTCCATGTGCTGCACGACAAGATAGTCCGGCGTTCTTTCTCCCAGCACCTCTGCCAGATTGTCCAGCCATTCGCCCGTCTTGCTCTTGTCGATCGTGTCGAATACGACGATTTTATCGTCTACGATCACATAGGAATTATATGCCATACCGTTTGGTATGATGTACTGTCCCTCAAAGAGATCCAGATCATGATCATTTGCTCCTACATAAAAAATAGATTCTGTTACTTTTTCTACCATAAAAAATCCCACCTTTACGAATTTATTTTCTTATTTTGAAAGCGCCTCCGATGGAGACGCTTTGGTATTGCCCAGGTTTCATTGTAACATAATCAATTTAGATAGTCAGCATGTTTCGTGTGAAGTTCTTGTGTTTTTCTGTGCTCTTGTACTTCCCTTATCGCAGGAACCAGTCTTTCATGGTCCGCAGTACATGACGAAGCTCATCTTCTGTTATGATATACGGCACCATGGCATAGAGAAAGTTTAAGAACGGACGGTTGAATACACCTCGTTCATACGCAAACTCCGGGAAGCCTTTGAGACAGGCTCCGTCATGGACTTCGATGCAGACACATCCTCCCATGATGCGGATCTCCTTGATCTGCGGGGCGGTGAATCCATTCATTTCCTCTCTGGTGATCTCGGTTATCCTGCGGATCTTTGTCATATAGTCCTCTTCCTCAAACAGCTGGATAGACTTGAGTGCCGCACTGCAAGCCAGAGGATTCCCCATGAAAGTCGGTCCGTGCATCAGGGCTTTTTCCGGATCATCACTGTAAAATGCGTCATAAACCTTATGATTCGCCACGGTCACAGCATGACCGATATGACCTCCTGTCAGAGCTTTCCCCAGAACCAGGATATCCGGGAGCACCAGATCTGCCACGAACCGGTTGCCTGTGCGGCCGAATCCCGTCGCCACTTCATCGAATATCAGCAGCACGCCGTATTCATCACAAAGCTCCCGCGCACGTTGTAAAAATGACACATCGTACATCAGCATACCCGCAGCCCCCTGCAGAAGCGGTTCCACGATCATGCAGTTGAGTTCTCTGTGATGCTTTGCGAAGGCCTCCTCAAGAGCCGAGATCTCCGTCGGGATATTGATAACATACTTCTTTTCTCCATACGCCTCCAGGATAAAATGATAATCCTCGTCGTCGCCGACCTCCATAGCCTTGAACGTATCCCCGTGGTAGGCATTCTGCAGCGCCAATACTTTCGTTCTTTCCATATCTCCCTGATTTACATAGTACTGCAGAGCCATTTTCAAAGCGACTTCCACGCCAACGCTTCCGGAATCGGAAAAGAAGCAGTGATCCAGATCCCCCGGAAGCCAGTCAGCCAGCTTTGCAGAAAGCTGCAGCGCCGGATCATGAGTCAGCCCTCCCAGCATGACATGAGAGAATTTGTCCGCCTGATCCTTGATGGCTTTTGTGATGACCGGATGCTTGTAACCGTGGATCGTGCTCCACCAGGATGAAATGGAATCGATCATCTTGTTGTCTTCCGTGTAAAGATACACCCCTTCCGCGTCTACGATCTTATAAGGTGCTTTCATTGTTTTCATTTGTTCGTAAGGATACCAGATCATTGTTCTTTCCTTTCTGTGACTGGGGCTGCGGGATTCGCTTCTTTATTCGCTGTAAAGTGCTGCCAGGGCATCTGCACTCATGTCCAGCGCGGTATCGCCCGGCTTGACACATGCCAGCGTCGGCAGCTCTGTATAGTATTCACACATGCGGATATTATCTTCCTCCATCACATCCCCCGGATGGAAATTGTTGAAGATGATCCCTTTCAGTTCAAGATCCCTGGCTCGCATGTATTCTGCCGTCAGCACCACTCCGTTGATAGTTCCAAGTCCGGCGTCCGCGATCAGGATGCTGGACAGATCCAGCTCTCCGATCACATCTTCCAGCTGCAGCTTGCTGTTATCAAAATCTATGGGACACACGATGCCGCCGGAGCCTTCCACCGTCACATAGTCGTATGCCCCGCAGACTTTTTCGAATCCTTCTTTGACCACATCCATCTGCACAGGATCTCCTTCCAGGCGGGATGCCAGATGAGGAGATACTGCCGCTTCATAAACATAGGGGCACATGGTTTTCAGCGGTTGAGTGATCCCGGAAACGGTCTTTACATGTAAGGCGTCCCCGGGTATCAGATGACCTTCTTCATCTCGTTCATTGCCGCTCATGGCTGCTTTATAGTAAGCCGCTCTTCTTCCACTTTCCTGCAGTTTTTTTAAGATCAGACCGGTCACATAGGTCTTGCCGATATCCGTGCCCGTACCGGTGATAAACAGTTTTTTCGCCATGACTAATCCTCCCAGAGCTGAGGCTTGTATCCCAGATCCTTCAACATCTCCATATCTTTCTGCACAGTGATGCCGGCTGTCGTCAGCATGTCGCCGGAAATGGCAGCATTGGCACCGCTCTGGAAGCACTCTTTTCCTTTGTCATCCAGAAGACCTCTTCCGCCGGCCAGACGGATGGATGCATCCGGAATGATGAAGCGGAATACTGCCACACACTGACGTGCTTCTTCGTCTGTCAGCGGCTTGTTGTCCTCATACGGTGTCCCCGGGATCGGGTTCAGGAAGTTGACGGGAACGGATTTGACTCCCAGCTCCTTTGCCGTAAGCACCATGTCAACACGGTCTTCCAGCGTTTCTCCCAGACCCATGATGCCGCCGGAGCAGATGGAAAGTCCTGCTGCCACCGCTGCTTTCAACGTCTCGATTTTCTGATCATATGTGTGCGTCGTGCAGATTTCCGGGAAATACCTTCTGGACGTTTCCAGATTGCAATGTGCCCGCGTCGCACCTGCTTCACGCACTTTACGCAGCTGTTCTTCCTTGAGCAGGCCAAAGGAAAAACAGACTTCGATATTCGTTTCTTCTTTGATCTTGCGGATGCTTTCACAGACCTGATCCACCTCTTCATCCGTCAGTCTCTTGCCTGATGTTACGATAGAATACCGCAGTACCCCCTGGTCATCATTGTACTTTGCTTCCTTCAAAATATCCTCCGTCGGCAGCAAATCGTACACCTCAGCACATCCTGTATCATAATGAGCGCTCTGTGCACAGAATTTGCAGTTTTCAGAGCATCTTCCACTTTTTCCATTGACGATGGTGCAGATGTCGAATCCGTTCCCGCAGAATTTCTCCCGGATCTCATCGGCGGCTCTCGCCACCTCTTCCACCGGCTCCTCAAAGAGCTGCAAAGCTTCCTCGCGGCTGATCTCTCCTCCGGCTAGAATTCGTACTTTCAATTCGTTTACTAAACTCATATGTATCCCTTTCCTCACTTTACTCTATCACTTTATGAAGTGTTTTATGCAAAATCTCTTCGGCGTGCAGTGTCTCTGCGCGCTATCAGCTCTGGATCCTCTGATATGCCGGGCGCAGGCGCTTTGCAAGAAATGCCCCTACGAAGCAAAGACAGATATCTCCCGGCACCGCCAGCAGGAAGCAGTATAAAAACAGAGGCCAGAATGCGATCGGCGTTCCGATCACGAAGTTGCAGATTATATAGTAATAGATCATTCCGCAGGCATACACGATGGCAAGCCCGGTGAAATTCGCCGCCAGGAGTCTGCCCATGGTCAGATTTTTCTGCTTTTCCACCATCAGTCCGGTTACCAGGCTTCCCAGGGCAAATCCAATGATGTATCCGAAGCTCGGCTTCAACACGTACCAGATGCCGCCGCCTTCTGCGAAGATAGGCAGTCCGACAAGCCCCAGCACAGCGTATAATCCAACGCTGATGGCTCCCAGTCTTCCGCCCATGATAAGACCTGCCAGCATGGTGAACAGAAACTGCAGCGTAAACGGCACCACCGGCACCGGAACTTTGATGAATGCTCCCACAGCAATGAGCGCTGTGAACAGTGTGCACATGATCATATCCTTGGTCGTGATTTTTCTTCCTATCTTTCCAGGGTCTAAACTCTTTTCCATGTAATTACTCCTTATGATTCAATAGAAATAACCAACGTGGATATTATAGGGCACAGGAGTTGTGATTGTCAACTATATTTATGTGATTGTTAACCTTGTGCGAGTGATATTGTTAACTATCGTTTGCTTGTTGTTAACTTTTAGGGTCGTATTCCCGGCTGGAATGAGATATGCGAGGCTTCGCCGGGTTGAAAACGGATCGTGAGGAGAGTCAGCAGGAACTGAATATCGTGATATTCGCATTTGACTGCATAAAAGATAGAATAGCTCCAGACTTGGTTTGCTGGATACGGCAAAATATCGCAATAGCGATTCTAACTCCAGTGGTGGATAGTTTGAAGGCAGGCGCATTTGGTGTGGATCAGCGTGAACGGGAAAAATACCACTATTGCCTGTTCTGACCCTTGGAACAGATAGTTTATGGCTTATGGCCGTTGGCAGGAACGGTTATAATACCACGATCGGCATTTTTTTGAATCTGCAGGATAATTTAAATTGAACTTTCTGGATCATCTTCTAGTATATGGGGATTTGCTTTGCGTTTTCATGCAAGAAATAACTTCCGCGCAATTTTTTTACTGCATCGTGGTATTTTAACGATTCCCCATCACCGTATGACGACAAAAAATAATCTGCAGGGACTTTGCAGAAAGAAACAGGGTATTTTAGACGTTCACAAGGCTAAGGCGCAGCAAACCTGGAGACCATGACCGCGCGCAGTTAGCCTTGACCAGTCCCGTGGATTTCGATATAGTATGTAAGGGAGGAGACGATCTATGACTGATACGAAAAAAGACGGGGCAAAACGCCCTTGTGTCTATATGCTCCGCTGCAAAGACGGCTCTCTCTACACCGGCTGGACCAATGATTTTGAAAAAAGGCTGGCAGCACACCAAAACGGAAAAGGTGCGAAATATACGCGAAGCCATCTGCCGGTGGAACCTGTGTATCTGGAGTATTTGCCGGATAAGATCGCGGCGACCCGGAGGGAGGCAGAGATCAAAAAGCTGACCGCAGAGAAGAAGCGGAAGCTGGTGGAATCCGAGAGCAATGAACTTTGCAGGAGGAGTGGAAGGCTGATGAATAATAGTAAGACATCGACGAATGAAGAACAAAAATAGATAGCTGGTATAACAACGCAAAAGCGGCCGGGAAATTCCCAGCCGCTTTTTTGCAGGTATTTTATGTGTGCTATGCCAGTGCTTTGCCCAGAGCCCTGCACTGTTCCAGTCCTTCATCATCCGGCATTTCGTTGCAGATAACGCTTTCACATACCAGTGATGCGTTGTCATCTTCGGCACGTTCCGTCCAGGATTCCATCCATTCACCGCTGCCCCATCCGTAGGAACCAAAGAGTGCGATCGGCTTGCCGCTCAACTTGGATTCACATTCTGTGAACATCGGATCGAACTCTGTTTCTTCCAGAACTTCATCACCCATGGAAGGGCATCCGAATGCGATGCTGTCGAATTCGTCTACTTTATCCGGCGTGAATGTCGCGGATGTCATTACGGTAACTTCTGCTCCGGCAGCTTTCGCGCCTTCTGCTACAGCGGTCGCCATCGCCTCTGTGTTACCCGTGCCGCTCCAATATACTACTGCTACTTTTTTCATGATTTATTCCTCCTGTTATCTCTATGTTGCGTTGCGATTTTTCCCATGTCAGCCTGCTACCGTCAGTCTGCGCAGAGGGGTACCCTTCCCAAGCATCTGGCAGTAAATGTCGGTACATTTTTTGAATTTGCAAAATGTCTTCCGGGCATTCTGCTCGTCATGGTATACTTTCCAGGTCCCGGCCAGCTTGCAGTTCTTTCCTTCGTTTTTGATGAAATCCTTAACGTCTTCGATCGGGTATCCCAAAAAGAGTCCGATCTCGTGAGGGAATGAGTCGCTTGCGCACAAACGCTGCGAAAGCTGCTCCAGCATTTCCTGCAAAGTTTTCCCTTCATATCCGAATTTCTTTAAGAATCTACGTACTTCTGTGCCGGAAAAATCATGCAAAAGCTTTGCTTTGCGATATACATAGATGAGCACCCGGCCCTCTCTGCAACGCATGATCACTGCATACACGCCTTTTACGTTGAGTGTACGATTCCACTGCCGCACAGTTTCTTCGGCCTGTCTGCGGCCGGTACAGGTGCAGTTGAACAGGTTGCCGGTTTTCAGCCCGGCCAGTGTCGGTGCGCAATATGTGACAAGCAATGATTCTGACATGATTCCTCCTGTATTCGTGGGTCATATGGGACAAAATTACGTAGTTAGATACAACTAACCACGATCTTAAAAGATTGCGGTTAGTTGTATCTAACCGCAATCTTACTATACAACATTTTCTTTTTCATTGTCAAGTTGATTTTATATTTTCTGGTGGGATTTTTTACGAGCCTGCCTGCTCGCTCAAAAGTTTTTGCACCGCCTTTGCAGATTTGCCGTAAGAGCGAATGTCGTGAGACAGCCCTTCCTTTGCACCATCCACATCCAGAGATACCGTAGCCTGTTCCGCCTCTGCGCTGTCACTCTCGATGGAGTACGTCCATTCCACGGCCTGTACACCCGGGATCAGAGCCAGCATCTGCTGCGCGCAAAGTTTCATATTGTTATCGAAGACTTTTTTATCCTTCCCGGAAATTTTCTCAGAAAGGGTCAGCGCCAGGACTTCTTTCCCGTCTTTGCTTGAAATTTCTGCTTTATATTCACCGGAGACTTTTTCCAGTTCCATTGCCTCCAGGAGATCGACCACGGACGCAGTATCCCCAACATCAGATACCGCGCATTTATATAAAGCCTTCGCATGGGCTGCAGAATCATCCACATCCCACGCGGAGACAGAGGTTTCTCCACTGCTGTTTTCCGTTATCTCTGCCTGATCCGAGGACTCTGATCTCGAAACGGAAAACACCACTGCCGTTGCTGCTGCAATACCGGCAACGACGCACACAATAAATATCACCAGTTTTTTACTGCTCATTCGACTCATGATAACCACCTTCCTCATGGTACTGTTATAGCACCTCCGTTTGTCGGAATTGTGACAGGCAGGCGTGGGTTGTGAAAAGGAAAAGTTCAGATGGAATTCAGATAAAATATGGAATATTTTTGCTATAGTGATTTCAGGGATTTTTTTCCACATACTATTGTTGTTGAATTGTACGTGTTCAGCACGTATAATGTAAGGAGAGCTTTATGAAACGTAAAACTTTAGAAAAGCTGCTACGCAAAGCGGGCTGGTACCTACTGCGACATGGCAGCGATCACGATATCTGGACAAATGGAACGGATATCGAACCCCTACCTCGCCATAAGGAGATAAATGAAAGACTGGCAAAATATATTATCCAAAAGCGAGGATTATAATGTTAGAAGAAAGGAGCACAATCATGCGTACCGCTTATAAAATAATTTTACATCCGGAAGAGAAAGGGTACACGGTATTCATCCCGGATTTTGATATTGGAACAGAAGGGGCTGATATCGCCGACGCTATCTATATGGCACGCGATGCGATCGGACTCACCGGCACGACGCAGGAAGATCTGGGAAATCCGATTCCCAAACCGGATACTGCTGCCTACTCTCTACAGGCTGGCGAATTTGAAACCTATGTCGACATTGATTTTATAGAGTATCGTAAAAAACATGCTGCAAAGAAAATAAAAAAGACTTTAACGATCTCATCCTGGCTAAATGAAGTGGCCGAAAACGAAAACATCAACTTTTCGCAAACGCTGGAAGAAGCGTTGAAACAAAAGCTGCACCTGGAAGGTTAGTCTGTAATTTAATACCAATGCAAAGAACCCCCCCTATCCCCCCGTAAATTCGATTTTTGTTGTGATATTGGACTGGGTTTGATAGAATGAATAATATATTAGGGGGAGGTTTGTCCTGCCCGAGACCGAGAAGTGAGGCCAGTTTATCATCAATGGAGGAAGAAAAAATAATGAAACGGAAAGTATGGAGTATCCTGCTTACGCTTTGCATGGTGATCGCCATGATGCCTGCGGCGGCGTTTGCGGGAGAAGATGGCGTAACTGATGTTACGACAGAACAAGGATTAAAAGATGCACTGGTAAGTAGCAATGTGACAGAGATTCAAGTTACAGGAGATTTAACGTACAAAGGCTCTCTGGATGCCAGCAAAAAAATCACGATCAATGAAGGTGTTACATTGACAATCAGTTGTTCATCCAACACAACTGTCACTGGCACTATTGTCAATAAAGGTACAATTGAAATAACTGGCCAAGGGCAATGTATCTGGTCAGCCAAAACTACTGGTTCCGGCAAAATCATCGCAAAAAATGAAAGATGGGGAGATACCCAGACCTATGTTGACTATGGTTGCGCACCTGAAAATATGCTGGAAAACTGCCGGATCAATATTGTAGATGATATCTCAAAGAAACCGACTGTCAGCCTGCCAGAAAACATGACTGTCGGCGACACTATCACACCAACGGTTACTAACCTGATCAATGGCGTGGACATCTCAAAGGTATTTACATATAAATGGAGAAATGGAAGCAGTTTCGAGCGTTATAATGGCAACCCAAATCCTACGCTGACAAAAGCAGAAACCCTGAACCTTAATCTTTCTGCAAAGAAACCATATATAATGCGTTCCGCTTCTGGTTCTTACGGCAGCATCGATGCATCTGGCACAGTCGCTAACAAAACATATGATGTCATCTACGTCGACAATTCCAACGGAAACAACAATAACGAAGGAACCAGCGCAGATACCGCAGTCAAAACCCTGGCAACCGCTATGGACAAAGTATCTGCGGGCGGGGTCATCATCCTTTGCGGGGACTATGAAGCATCTTATGCCTACATCGAAAAATCCGTGGCCATCAAAAGCCGGGACAGCGAGAAATATACCCTGTCTCTGACCGGATTCGACGGGCTGGAAATCAAAGAGGGCGCTAACGTAACGCTGGAATCCCTTGCTATTAAAGATACGACGATTTCAGGCTACGGCAATAATGCAAGTAAATCCTTGGCGCTGAAAAACTGCACCGGATCTGTAACGGTAGCAAACAACCAGTATTCAATCGAGCAGGTAACTCTGGATGGCTGCGAGCTTTCCGGCGACATTTATGCCAAGGATACGCTCCAGCTGATCAGCTCTCAGCTCAACGGCAAGTTCACTACGAAGGATTTCACTGCAAAGGGTTCCAACTCCATCACCGTGAAGAAAAACACACCGTGCGTTGTCACCGGTACGATCACGACAGAGTCCCCGGTAACCCTCTCACCTGCTAACCTGCAGCGCGCAGAACATCTGATCGAAGTACCATCCGGTACGGCTGATGCCGTCGCGGAAAAGTTCCAGCTGGCGGATACAACGGATGGCCTTTATGCATTGAAATGCAGAACGCAGTACAATGGGACCTACATCGAGGTTTCCAAGCGGATCGACTCCGCTTCCGGCAAAATCGCAGTCGCTTATGAGCCGATCATCCAGGGCAATGTAATGGACAGCAAAAGCTCCGATGAGCACGAATACACTGACAGAGACTTTGCAGATGGCCTGCACGATCTGTTCATCGAAAGCAGCACCTGGAGCGGCTACACCAATACGACCGATAAAACGTGGTCTCTGGGCGACAAACCGGAGCTGACCATCGTATTATCCACCGACATCATGCACAATAACGATTCTCACTTTGACGAGGATTTCTCGGTGAATGATCTGAAGATCTACTCCTGGACAGGCTACGGAGAAGATCAGGGTGCAGATTACTCTGATCAGGCTCTGAACCAGAAGGTCAAACTGGTGGTCAAGGACGGTCAGGGGCTCAGCAACGATGGCAGAACCTTCACCTTTACCGTTCAGTATCCGGAAGTGACTCGTCTGGATCAGACGATCAAGATGGATACATCAGCTCGCACCGCGCACTGCGGAGAGGAACTGAACGCACGGGAGGCTACTGCAAAGACGACCCTTTCCTACGAAAGCAGCGATCCGGAAATCGCTTCGGTGGATCCTGTGACCGGCAAGATCACAACCCACAAGCCAGGTGCCGTGACTATCACCGTAAAAGCCGCACAGTCGGATCTTTACAGTGAAGCAGCAGCCAGCTACACCCTGACGGTAAGTCATGACTTCGGCGACACGTGGAAGCACGATGAGACGAGCCACTGGAAGGAATGTGCCTGCGGAGAAATCAGCGAGAAAGCCAATCACTCCGGCGGCAAAGCCACCACTACTGCAAAGGCGAAATGCTCTGTCTGCGGTACAGAATACGGCGACCTGCTTCCAGCAGCTAACGACCAGAAGCCGGGCAGCACGAACGACGATAATGGTGCAAAGACCGGGGACGCGATGCCGATTGGGCTGCTGGCAGTGCTGATGCTGGCTGCAGGTGCGGGAATCGCATTTTGCGGCAGAAAGCTTTATAAAAGCAGATAAGTATAAGTAATATAGCAGAAGTTAATACACGGTAAATAAAAATAAACAGGAGATTCAAGACGGTGGATTGCATTCTGGCAGGTCATCTTCCTTGAATCTCCTGTTTTGCTACTTGGAAAGGTTTGCTGGATCTTTTTTTCTATTCTATACCCCTAATTCTCTGCAAACTGGCTGTTGTAAAGATTCGTGTAGAAACCGTTCTGTGCCAGAAGGCTTTCATGAGTTCCCTGCTCGATGATATCGCCGTGATTCATCACTAAGATATGATCCGCATCTTTGATCGTAGACAGACGATGAGCGATGATGAAGCTGGTCCGCCCCTGCATCAGCGTCGCCATAGCCTTCTGGATGAGGGCTTCCGTTCTGGTATCCACCGAGCTGGTCGCTTCGTCCAGGATCATGATCGGCGTATCCGCCAGAAGCGCCCGGGCAATGGTAAGCAGCTGTTTCTGCCCCTGGGAGATATTGTTTGCTTCCTCGTTGATCTCCATATCGTACCCCTTAGGCTGGGTGCGAATAAAGTGATCGATGTGCGCCGCCTTTGCAGCAGCTTCCACCTCTTCATCTGTAGCATCCCGCCTGCCGTAGCGGATATTTTCGCGGATCGTACCGCTGTTGAGCCACGTATCCTGCAACACCATGCCGAACATCTGCCGCAGATTAGCCCGGGAGAAATCTCTGATATCGTGATCGTCCACCCGGATGCAGCCGCCATTCAGCTCATAGAACCGCATCAGCAGCTTGACGATGGTCGTCTTGCCGGCGCCCGTCGGCCCGACGATAGCGACACGCTGACCAGGTTCTGCCGTAAAGCTGAAATCGTTGATGACCGTTTCGTCGGCATCATATCCAAATGAAACATGATCAAAAGCAACTTTTCCGCGAACTTCTTCCGGAGCGATCTGACAGACAGGAGTCTTTTCCAGATCCACTTCCTCCTCTTCTTCCAGCAGCTCGAATACACGCTCTGCTGCAGCCGCTGTAGACTGAAGCTGGTTCGCCACATTAGCCACCTGTGAGATCGGCTGGTTGAAACTTCTTACGTACTGTATAAACGCCTGGATATCACCGATGGACACTTTGCCGTTGATCGCCAGATAACCGCCCAAAAGGCAGACTGCCACATACGCCAGATTTCCGATCAGCATCGTGACCGGCATCATGATACCGGACAGGAACTGCGACTTCCATCCGGATTCACACAGCTTATCGTTGTACGCATCAAACACTTCACGGGATTCTTTTTCCCGGTTAAAGGCCTTGACGATATCGTGTCCCGTATACATTTCCTCTACATGCCCGTTTACATACCCCAGATATTTCTGCTGATTTTTGAAGTGCCCCTGGGATCTGGATACCACCAGCTTGATCACAAGCATAGAGAGCGGCAGCACTACAAGAGCCGTGACGGTCATGATGACACTGATACGCAGCATCATAATGAGGATGCCGATGATCGTCGTAAAACTGGTGATCATCTGCGTAAGACTCAAGGACAGTGTCTGGTTTACCGTTTCGATATCGTTTACCATCCGGCTCTGGATCTCTCCGTGCGTCTGCCGGTCAAAGTATTTCAGCGGCAGGCGATCCAGCTTCTTCGACATAGCATCACGCAGTTCATAGATGACCGTCTGGGAAACATCCGCCATGATCCATCCCTGCAGTGCTCCAAACAGCAGGCAGAGGCCATACATGCCCAGCAGCACCATCAGGATATGAAACAGACCTGTAAAATCGATGCCGGCCCCGCTCATCAGGCCTTCCACTACCTTGTCCGTCGCATTCCCCAGGATCGTCGGAGAAATAATATTGAACACTGTACTTGCGATGGCGAAAATAAATACGGCTATCAATGCGAATTTATGCGGTGCCAGATAACGCATCAGTTTTTTCATGGTTCCCTTGAAATCTTTCGCCTTTTCTCCCGGCATCATCTTGCCGCCGGGGCCATGTCCGCGTCCGCCTTTTTTCCGCGTTCCGTTAAAGCCGGATCCTCCCGGTCGTTTTCCCGTATTGGAATCTGCCATTATTTCCGCCCCCTTTCCAGTTCTTCTTCACTCAGCTGCGACAACGCTATCTCCTTGTATACTTCACAGGACTTCATCAGTTCTTCGTGAGTGCCGATCCCGGCCATGTGACCTTCATCCATAACGACGATCTGATCTGCATCCAGGACCGTATTGATCCGCTGTGCGACGATAATGATCGTGCTGTCGCCCACCTTTTCCTTCAACGCCTTTCGCAGCGCCTGATCCGTCTTGAAATCCAGCGCGGAAAAACTGTCATCAAACAAGTAAACCTTCGCCTTTTTCACAAGTGCACGCGCAATGGAAAGCCGCTGTTTCTGACCTCCGGAAACATTGGTTCCGCCCTGAGCGACTTCCTCATCCAGTCCATGCTCTTTCGTCTTTATAAATTCCATCGCCTGCGCTGTTTCCGCTGCTTCAGTCATCTCATCATACGTCGCATCTTCCTTGCCGTACTGTAAATTAGATGCAATGGTTCCCGAAAACAGCACGCCCTTCTGCGGTACATATCCTATCTGTTCTCGTAATTCTTCCTGCGTGATGTCCCGGATATCCACGCCATCCATCTTTACCGCGCCTTCCGTCACATCATAAAAGCGCGGGATCAGGTTGAGCACCGTCGATTTGCCGCTTCCCGTACTTCCTATGATGGCTGTCGTCTGCCCCGGTTTTGCGGTAAAAGAAATATCGTCCAGCGTTTTTTCATCGGCATCCGGATAAGCGAACGATACATGATCAAAACAGATTTCTCCTTTTGGCTGCTGCAAAGTCTTCGGCTCCGCCGAATCCTCGATCCGCGGCTCTACGTCCAGCACCTTGCCGATGCGCTGCATGGAAACCGCTGCACGCGGCAGCATGATGAACATCATAGTGATATAAAGGAATGACATGATAACATGCATCGCGTATTGCAGATACGCGAGCATATCTCCGATCATCAGGCTCTGCGAATCCACCAGATGCGCTCCAGCCCAGATGATAAGGATGCTTACTCCGTTCATAACGAACATCAGTGCCGGCATCATGAAAGACATGGCCCTGTTAACGAACATATTGATTTTCTTTAATTCTTCGTTAGCATCATCAAAACGATCTTCTTCTGTTTTTTCTGTTGTAAACGCTCTGATGACCAGCAGCCCTGTCAAACGTTCCTTCATGATCAGGTTGATCCGGTCCAGTTTTTCCTGCAAAACTTTAAACTTCGGCAGAACCAGAAAGAAGGACATCAGCATGATCACGACGATCACCGCCAGCGCCACTCCTACTGTCCAGGAAAGGGAAACGCTGGTCCGCAGTGCCTTGATGACCGCGCCGATCCCCATGATCGGCGCGAAGCAGGCAAGTCTCAGCGTCATGACAGTCGTCTGCTGCACCATTTGCACATCGTTGGTAGAGCGGGTGATCAGGGATGCCGTGGAAAACTCCGACAGTTCCGCAGCTGAAAAATCCGTGACTTTATCAAACAGTGCGCCGCGGATCTTTCGAGCCGAACCTGCTGCCGTCCTCGCCGACAAATAACTGCTGACGATAGAGCATACCACACTCCCGCAGGATACCAGGATCATGATCATGCCGATCTTCCAGATATAGTCCATATCTCCCTTGACGATCCCGTTGTTGATAATATCCGACATGTATCCCGGCAGTGCCAGCTCGCACATGGCCTGTCCGAAGAGAAAGGCCAGGATGCCTACGATAAGCGGGATATACGATTTGTAATATTTAAAAACCGTCCTCATTAACTCTTATCCTCCTCTATATATTTCTGCATATTGTCCGTGATCCGCAGGAGAAGCCGCTGGAACGTTTCAATTTCTTCCGGCGTCAGCGATTCCTCAAAAGCTCGCTCCATCCGCTTCATATCTTCTCTGCAAAAATCCATAACTTCCCTCGCGCGTTCCGTTGGAAACAGGCAGTAAGCCCGGCGATCCTCCGGATTTTGCTCCCGCTTCACGTACCCCAGTTCCCCCATGCGGCGGACCGACTTGGCAATGGCACCTTTATCGATCTGATAATACTGTGCCAGTTCTTCCTGGGAAATTCCCGGGTTGTCACAGATCCTTGCAAGATACCGGCTCTGTCCTCCTGAAAGATGGAACTTGCGGATCATGCGGTCATTTATGGTTTTCCCATGTCGATAAATGATCGAAAAACACCGACCGTAAGAAAACTCTTTTGGTTTGTCACACATTAAGACCCTCCTCCATTAGTTGCATTGACAACCATTTTATCACGATCCAAATAGTTGTCAAGGCAACTTTTTAAAATTTCATCAAATCTACTGCATTTTCACGTAATCGACATATTCGCGATTTTCTCAAGGCCCTATCCCCCCGGATCATCCGAACATCCCAAGATACGCTTGACAAGCCACAGGGTGTTTTTTATAATGTTGGCAATTGTGGGCAGGATCTTCAGATTCTCCCGGCAGCGACTTTACGAAAAGGAGGGTAGCATAATGAATAAAAAACGTTTTGTATCGACGGCATTAGTATTCGCCCTGTTTTTTGTTATGCTTCTTTCCACAATATATATTATAGCGGAAACAGAACATGACTGCGTTGGAGACAATTGCCCTGTATGCAGCCAGATCAGCCAGTGTGAAAATACTATCAATACCGTTTCTTCGGCAGTAAGCATTGCAGCAGTCGCTGCAGTGTTTGCATATATTCTTATGGCAGGAACTGTGAAAATCACATCACAGAAGCCTGCATCTACTTTGATTTCCCTTAAAGTTCAACTGACAGAATAAAAAAGCGAGCCGGATCAAAGGTGTGTAAAAAATCAAACGTTTTTTACAGCACCTCTATTTTAGTATGCTTTTTTAATGAATATCAGTATTACTGCAAGGGGGTAATTATGAATATCTTGAAAAAAACTATTCCTGTTTTCCTTATGATCCTGCTGATCGCAGGAGTATTTACCAGTTGTGGAAGCAGCGACAAAAAACAAAGTGATAAAACATTACAAATCGTTACAACTGTATTTCCTGCTTACGACTGGACGAAGGAAGTTCTGGGAGATCGTGCAGAAGATGCGGAGCTTACGATGCTTCTGGATGATGGTGTGGATCTGCACAGCTATCAGCCGACTGCGGAAGATCTCGAGAAAATCGCCAGTTGTGATCTGTTTATTTATGTGGGCGGTGAATCCGATGAGTGGGTCGAAGATGCCCTGAAGAGTAAAACCAATAAAAACCGTGTGGAAATCAACCTGATGGATGCACTGGGAGATTCCGTCAAGGAAGAGGAAGAAGTCGAAGGGATGCAGGCTGAGGATGAACACGAACACGAAGGTGAGGAAGCGGAATCAGAGGAGCCGGAACAGGATGAACATATCTGGCTTTCGCTGCGCAACGCAGAGGTTTGTACACAGGCTATCGCAGATCAGCTGAAAAAACTGGATCCTTCCAACAAAACCGAGTATGAAGACAATGAGGCTGCTTACAAAAAAGAATTGACAGGATTGGACAAGGAATACCAGGATACAGTCGATCATGCGAAAAGAAAGACTCTTTTATTTGCAGATCGCTTCCCATTCCGTTACCTGGCCGATGATTATGGATTGAAATACTATGCAGCCTTCAAGGGATGTTCTGCAGAAACGGAAGCAAGTTTTAAAACGATCACGTTCCTGGCAAACAAAGTAGACGAAGAAAATCTTCCTTACGTCATGGCGATCGAAGGCAGCGACCACAAAATCGCCAAATCTGTGATTTCTAATACAAAGAAGAAAACGCAGCAGATCATGACCATGGACTCTATGCAGTCTACTACATCACAGGATGTGAAGGATGGCAAATCCTATCTTTCTGTTATGGAAGAAAATCTTAGCGTATTACAGAAAGCATTGCATTAGCAGGAGGCGTACTATGGCACAGCTCATCTGTCGAAATGTCGCAGTTGGATACGGCTCGAAAGTAGTATTGCACAATATCGATTTTGAAGTTCATGCAGGAAATTATATCTGCATCGCAGGAGAAAACGGCTCCGGCAAGACTACTTTAATGAAAACGATCCTGGGACTGCAGAAACCTTTAAAAGGCGAGATCCATCTGGGCGATGGTCTACACGCAAACGAAATCGGGTACCTGCCGCAGCAGACCGTTCTGCAAAAGGATTTCCCGGCATCCGTACTGGAGATCGTGTTATCCGGCTTTCAGGGAACATGCGGCATCCGACCCTTTTATAACCGAAAAGAAAGAAAGCGTGCGCAGAAAGCTTTGCAGGAAGTAGGCATGGATCGTTTCTCTCGAAACTGCTACAGAGAGCTTTCCGGAGGTCAGCAGCAGCGTGTTCTGCTGGCCCGTGCCCTCTGCGCCACGAAAAAAATGATGGTGCTGGACGAACCGGTTTCCGGGCTGGATCCCAAAGCATCAGCAGATATGTATCGAACGATCTATCGTCTGAATCGCCAATACGGCATCACGATCCTTATGATCTCTCACGATCTGGATCTTGCGAAAAGGTATGCAACACACATTCTGCGAGTCGGTGTCCCTTCCAGCCATGCCATGAAAACGGGAGGTGAGCTGTAATGGAAATGCTTCTAGATAAAATGATCCTGTATTTTCATTATCCCTTTGTTCGGTACGCACTGATCGTGGGGGTATTGATCGCATTCTGCTCCTCGCTTCTGGGCGTTACTCTGGTGTTGAAACGATTTTCGTTTATCGGGGACGGTCTCTCGCATGTGGCATTTGGCGCAATGGCCGTTGCCGCAGTATTTCAGATGACAAATGAAATGCCGCTGGTTCTGTGTATTACAGTAGCCTGCGCCGTACTTCTTCTGCGCACCGGGCAGAGCTCAAGAATACGAGGTGATGCTGCCATCGCGATGGTTTCTGTGGGCGCGCTGGCTGTCGGCTATTTACTGATGAATGTATTTTCCTCTTCCGCCAATGTCTCCGGCGATGTCTGCACGACTTTATTTGGATCGACTTCGATTTTGACTCTGACCTTAACGGAAGTATGGCTTTCTGTGATACTGTCGCTGTGCATCGTGATCGTCTTTGTGTTCCTGTATCACAAAATATTTGCTGTGACATTTGATGAATCTTTCGCCAAAGCGACAGGGATTAAGGTGGAACTGTATCATTTTCTCATCGCAGTCCTGATAGCGGTAGTGATCGTTCTTGCTATGAACCTGGTGGGATCACTGCTTATTTCAGCGCTTGTCGTGTTCCCCGCCCTGTCTGCTATGCGTGTTTGCCGGAGTTTTTTCTCCGTAACGATTTGTGCGTCAGTAGTATCGGTAGTCTGTGCGGTTGCCGGCATCCTGGTTTCTATTTTGGCCGGAACACCTGTCGGAGCCACGATCGTAGCGATCCAGATCATTGTGTTTTTTCTTTTTTACGGGATCGGATCGATTTGGAAAGGATGACGGATATGAAAAAAAACTTGATTTTAATATTGATATTGGTAATGATTTTGTTCTTATCAGGATGTCGGGCAAAGGAAACGACTGAACCACCGTCAGAAGCTTCCGTTTCAGAAAATGCGGCATCAAAAGACCAGCCGCTTGATCTGACAAAGCTGAGCAGTACCATGGTGTATTCAGAAGTTTATAATATGATGTGTACGCCGGAGGATTACAACGGAAGAACCGTCACGATGCGGGGGCAGTTCGCTATTTCAGAAGATCCCGACAGTGGAAAACGGTATTATGCCTGCATCATTCAAGATGCGCTGGCTTGCTGTACCCAGGGATTGGAATTCGTGCTTGCCGGAGAGCATACTTATCCGGATGATTATCCGAAAGAGGGAGAGGAGATTACGGTTACAGGGATCTTTGATACATATGAAGAAGACGGTTTTAAATACTGCCAGCTTATAAACGCTTCTATGGAAGAATAGACGCCTCTTTTGTCGGGTTGACAATCCGCGTGCCATAGTCTACAATCAAATTGCATTTCAGAAGCAATCCTAGAAGGAGGTCACTATGGCAACAAAAGATGCAGTTTTACAGGCGCTGCAAAACAGCGAAGGCGCATTTCTCTCCGGTGAAGAGCTTTCCAACAAGTTAAGCGTATCTCGCACGACCATCTGGAAAGCGATCAAGGCCTTACGGGAAGAAGGACATCCTATTGAAGCGGTCACCAATCGCGGCTATATGCTTATGTCCGACAGCTGGACCATCACAGAAGACAGCCTGAGAGCATGTCTGCCCGCACGGTACAAGAACCTCGATTTACATATTTACGACACCATTGACTCCACCAATTTAAAAGCCAGACAGCTGGCGATGGATGGCGCACCTCACGGCACGGTCGTTTTAGCAAAACAACAGACCAGCGGAAGAGGCCGGCTCGGTCGAAGTTTTTTCTCTCCACGCGAAGGGATCTACTTGAGTATTGTCATCAAACCTGATTTTGATGTGAGCAAATCTGTTCTCGTCACATCAGCTGCCGCCGTAGCTGTCGCGAACGCCATCGAGAAGGTCTGCGGGCTGGAATCGAAGATCAAATGGGTCAACGACGTTTATATCGATGGAAAAAAAGTCTGCGGTATCCTGACGGAAGGTATCTCCAACTTTGAAACAGGACAGATCGAACACCTCATCCTCGGGATCGGTATCAATACAACGGTAAAAGATTTCCCGGCAGAGCTGCTTGCTACCGCCGGAGCTGCGGAAGGGACTTATTCCAAATCCGCCCTGGCCGCAGAAACCATCACACAGGCTCTGGGATATATCGAAGATCTGGACAATGCATCCTTCCTGCCGGCATATAAGGAAAAAAGTCTGGTGATCGGTAAAACCGTTACGGTTTATCAAGGTCGCTACAAAGTCAACCCGGAAGATGAGATACCGGGAGTTCCCGCCCGTGTACTGGACATCGCAGATGATGGCGGGTTGATCGTGCTTTATGCTGACGGACATCAGGAAAAACTGGTTTCCGGAGAAATTTCGATCCGGATTTAACGAAAGGAAAAACAAATATGCATCAGACAGAACAAAAAAGATATTCAAAAACAACAGCACTCGTACTATGCGGAATCTTCGCTGCCCTCATGGCGATCTGCTCCTTTATTACGATCCCTCTTGGATTTACACCGGTTCCCATCAATCTGGCAACACTGGGTGTATTCCTCACAGGCGGGATCCTCGGTAAAAAATATGGATCTATCAGCCTGATCGTATATATCCTGCTTGGAGCAGTAGGCGTCCCTGTATTTGCAGGGTTCAAAGGCGGACTTGGAGTTCTCGCCGGTCCGACCGGAGGCTATATCATCGGCTATCTTGCCGCCGCATTTTTGACAGGACTGCTTGTAGAACTGGTTTTCACGAAAACCGGAACAGATTCCGGACAAAGAAGCGCGAAATCTTCCACATCGCGCTTTATCGGCATCATCCTGGCTATGATCGCAGGGCTGGCCGCCTGCTATGCACTGGGGACAGCCTGGTTTATGATCAGTACCGGAACAGGTCTTGGTGCTGCCCTGATTTCCTGCGTCATCCCGTTTCTGCCGGGAGATGCGGCTAAGATCATCGTAGGAGCACTGCTGGTACAAAAACTTCGGCCTGTGATTCCGATTCGCTAAAAATAATCTTAGAAGAAGCCACTTGTCATTTCTTTCAAATAAAAAAGCAGGGCAATTTTTTACAAATGAGGCTCTCCCTCAAAATATTGCTCTGCTTTTTTCCATTAGAAAATATGATTCCTATTACACTTATTCCGGCTTTAATTCCTTTTCTTTAGCGCGTTCAGCTCCTGCTCGGTGAGACCGGTCATCTCTTTGATCAGCACAAAATCAAGATTCTTCTCCACCATCTTGCGAGCAATTTCCCGCTGTTTCGTTTTCTCTCCTTGTGCCACCCCTTCTTTTCGACCGCGCTCTTCGCCTATTCTCTCGCCAAGTTTCTTGCCGCGCTTCTCGCCGATCCTCTCGCCTTCTTCCCGGCCTTCGCGCCTCTCCCACATCTTCTCTTCAAATGCAT
>ERZ1026880.224-NODE-224-length-31283-cov-6.096516_pt1 | contig 31283 bp, 19 predicted proteins | sample MGYA00380170_ERZ1026880 | MGnify/ENA primary metagenome ERZ1026880 (study PRJEB33269, sample SAMEA4719806) | human gut metagenome | biome: human-associated habitat; feature: organic feature; material: feces | place: Cameroon | collected 2013-10 ...
CCTCAAAAAAAGTGCAAGAAAAAGGGACTGCCGCATTATTTAATGCGACAGCCCCGTCTTCCGAACATTATTCAATTCCGACGGACCCAAGTCCGTCCCGAATGATTAATAATTCTTGTAATCTCCGTCGTTCAGAGCTCTCAGTGCACCCAGAGCCAGAGCCTTCATCTCTTCTTCTCCCGGGATACGGATAATCGGAGCAATCTTTCCTACGTAGGAAGTGATTTCCTCGCAGAAACGTTCACTGTAAGCCATTCCGCCGGTGTAAACGATAGCGTCTACATCGAAACGCAGAACTGCTGCCATAGCGCCGATATCCTTTGCCAGCTGATAAGCGATTGCCTTGAATGCGCCCATGCACTCTTCATCGTGCTCATCAAATGCCTTGTTCTCAACGGTACGGAAATCCTTGGTTCCGGTATAGGAGAATACGCCGGCTTCACGGCCGATGATTCTCTTTACTTCATCCTTGGTCTTTCCGGAGTAGCACAGGTTTACCAGTGCGTTTGCCGGCAGGCTTCCGCCTCTGTCCATACCCATAGCACCCTCGTCCTTAACGTTGTTCAGGTCTACGGTCTTGCCGTGCTTGTGTGCAGCAACGGATACGCCGCCACCCAGGTGAACACCGATGATGTTCAGTTCTTCATATGGCTTTCCAATCTGCTTTGCAGCTTCACGGCAAACAGCCTTCTGATTCAGTGCGTGCCAGAAGCTCTGTCTTTCCATGCCCTTCAGACCGGAGTAACGAGCAACGTCTTCCAGTTCGTCAACGGCAACCGGGTCAACAAAGAATGCCGGGATGCCGACTTTGTCTGCCAGTTCCTTGGAAATGTAGGAACCCAGGTTTGCTGCGTGCTCACCGTAAGGCGGGTTCTTGATGTCCTCGATTACTGCATCAGTTACCTTATAAGTACCGGATGGGATGTGCTTGAGCAGTCCGCCTCTTCCGCAGATTGCATCAAAATCTTCCAGCTTAAAGCCCTTCTCTTCCAGAGTCTTCATGATGATGTCACGACGGAACGGCATCTGATCAACGATCTTTTCGTGCTTGTCCATTTCTGCAGCATCGTGATCGATACCAACGCGCATTACCTCGTTCTCATCCTCATAAACTGCGATCTTAGTGGATGTCGCACCAGGGTTGATTACCAGAATTCTTTTCATTCGTAAAATTTCTCCTTTCACCTTGTGAAAAATAGTGTTTCGTTTAATCCCTTACCCTTCTCCAGACGTTATTATATTATTATTCTTCGTCATTCGCAAGTGTTTCTAATGTAGCAATGAGCTGACCCGACTTAACGCTATCCGCTTCCTTTACATACATCTTCTCGATGACGCCGTCTCTCAGAGCCAGTACGTTGGTCTCCATCTTCATGGCTTCGATAACCGCAATCGGTTCACCCTTCTTCACTTCGTCTCCGGCTTTGGCGATAACCTTGACAATGGTGCCCGGGATATTAGCGCCGATTTCGTCCGGATCGTCCTCGCTGGCGAACTGAATCACACTGCCCGCCATTACGGAAGTGGTGAGTGCCTGCTTATCCTTCACAGAAATCACTCTGCGATTTCCGTTGATGGTGAAGGTCAGATCTCTCATTCCTTCCGCATTCGGTGCGCTGACATCTTCCAGGGTGATAACCATGGTTTTTCCTTCGGTCAGCGTAATCTCTGCAGTCTGACCCAATGCGATTCCGTGGAAGTATACATCGGAACCCATATTCCGGAAGTTGCCCTTCTTCTTCAGGTTTTTGACGTAATCGTCGAATACCTTGCTGTACATCGCATAGCTGAGCTGCTGCTGATCCGTTCCTTCCAGACCCAGGTCCTCTACAATATGACGCTTAAATTCTTCGTAATCGTCATCTTCCAGCAATTCGCCCGGTCTGCAGGTAATCGGCTCTCTGCCCTTCAGCACAACCTTCTGCAGATCTTCCGGGAATCCGCCTTCCGGCTGACCGATCATTCCCTCGAAGTAGGAAACAACAGAATCCGGGAAGTCGAAATCGACACCCTTTTCGACGATGTTCTCCGGTGTCAAATCGTTTCGAATCATGAAGATCGCCATATCGCCCACCACCTTGGAGGACGGAGTAACCTTGATGATATCTCCGAACATCTGGTTTACCTTCACGTACATATCTTTTACATCGTCGAAACGATGTCCGATACCAAAGCTTTCTACCTGAGGCTTCAGGTTGGAGTACTGTCCTCCCGGAATCTCCAGACGGTAAATCTCTGCGGTGGTCGACTTCAGGTCGGATTCGAACTGGCTGTATACCGGACGAACGTCTATCCAGTAATCGGAAATTCGCTGCAGACCTCTCTGATCCATACCGGTATCCCGATCCGAGCTTTCCAGCGCAGCAACGATGGAATTCAGTGCCGGCTGTGAGGTAAGTCCGGACATACTGTTGAATGCGGCATCCGCAATATCCAATCCGGCAGAAGCAGCCATCAGAACCGTTGCCACACCGTTTCCGGATGTGTCGTGGGTATGCAGGTGAATCGGAACAGTCACTTCGTTCTTCAGTGCACGTACCAATTTCTCCGCAGCCACCGGCTTCAGCAGACCGGACATATCCTTGATTGCGATGATATGCGCACCTCTCTTTTCCAGTTCCTTCGCCATGTTTACATAGTACTTCAGGTTGTACTTCTCTCTGGATTCATCCAGGATATCTCCGGTGTAGCACATGGAGGCTTCCGCAATCTTACCCTGATTCAGGGTCTCATCGATAGCGATTTCCATGCCCTTAATCCAGTTCAGGGAGTCGAAGATACGGAATACATCGATTCCGGACTTCGCGGACTGACGGATGAACTTCCGAATGGTGTTATCCGGATAGTTCCGGTATCCTACCGCATTCGCACCGCGGAACAGCATCTGGAACATAACATCCGGAATCTCTTCACGCAGGGTTTCCAGTCTTTCCCACGGATCTTCGCCCAAGAAACGCATCGCTACGTCGAAGGTCGCGCCGCCCCACATTTCGAAGGAGAAGAAATCCTTTCCGTAAGTGGCCATTGCCGGTGCAATCTTCACCAAATCCTTGGTTCTCATTCGAGTGGCAATCAGTGACTGCTGTGCATCTCGGAACGATGTATCCGTCAGCAGCAGCTTCTTCTGGTTCAGCGCCCAATCCGCAACCGCCTTCGGACCCTTCTCGTCCAGCAGCTGCTTCGTTCCGCGGAAAGAAGGAATCTGACTCTTATCTACCTGCGGAACCACCGGAACGTTATAATCCATTCTGTGGCCCTTCGTTTCGTTTACATACTTGTCACCCAGGAATTCCAGAACCTGCAGCTCTCTGTTGGTTACCGCACGGATGTTCAGCAGTTCCGGATTGTCGTTGATGAATCCGGTGTTGCAGTTTCCGGCACGGAATGTCGGGTGGTTCAGCACGTTCAGGAGGAATCCGATGTTGGTCTTTACGCCTTCGATACGCATCTCCGTCAGCGCACGAACCGCCTTGTTGACGGTGTCGTTAAAACTACGAGCGTGCGAACATACTTTTACCAGCAAGCTGTCGTAGTACGGGGAGATTACCGATCCGGTAAAACCATTTCCGCCGTCCAGACGAATTCCGAATCCCGCTGCGGAACGGTACTCCGTGATGGTACCGGTATCCGGTGCAAAGTTGTTGGCCGGATCCTCAGTGGTGATACGGCACTGGATGGCATAACCGTTCATGGTAACGTCCTTCTGGGACTTGATGTTGATTCTCTCGGAATCCAGGGCATAACCCTCGGCAATCAGAATCATATCCTGAACGATATCGATGCCCGTTACCAGCTCCGAAACCGTGTGCTCTACCTGAACACGGGTGTTCATTTCGATGAAGTAGTGCTGACCGCTCTTGTCCAGCAGGAACTCGCAAGTTCCGGCACTGCGGTAATCCACTGCTTTTGCCAGCTTAATGGCATCATTGCAGATGGCTTCTCGCTGCGCGTCGGACAGGCAGAGCGCCGGTGTGAACTCGATGACCTTCTGGTGTCTTCTCTGTACGGAGCAATCTCTCTCATAAAGGTGTACCAAGTTGCCGTACTTATCGCCCAGCACCTGAACCTCAATATGCTTCGGCTCTTCCAGGTATTTCTCGATAAAAATATCTCCGTTGCCGAATGCTTTTACCGCTTCGTTATGGGCACTGCGGAACTGCGGAATCAGTTCTTCGCTGCTGCGAACGATTCTCATTCCTCTTCCGCCGCCGCCGGCAGCCGCCTTCAGCATTACCGGATAACCGCACTTCTCTGCAAATTCCAGCGCTTCATCCTCGGAAGAGATGGCCTTATCCACGCCCGGGATGGTCGGAACGCCAACGCTTTCCGCTACCAGCTTGGACTGGATTTTATCGCCCAGCGCGTTCATCATCTCATGTGTCGGTCCGATGAATTCGATGCCGCTCTTCTCGCAGGCTTCCGCGAAACCGGCATTTTCTGCCAAGAATCCATAACCCGGGTGAATGGCATCGCAGCCCTTTGCCTTTGCTAAACGGATAATTTCATCAATATCCAGATACGCATCGATTGGGCTCTTTCCATTTCCGATTTCGTAGGATTCGTCCGCCTTGGTACGGAACAGGGAATTCTTGTCCTCTTCCGAATAAATCGCAACGGAACGGATTCCCAGCTCACGGCAAGCTCGAATAATACGAATCGCAATTTCACCACGGTTTGCTACCAAAACCTTTTTAAATTGCTTAATTCTTCCCATTTTTGTTTTCCTCACTAACTTTAGTCGATGATAATTTATTAATAAAACCAATCCATTATAGCATATTAATAAATAATAAGGCAATTCCTTATTTCCATAATTATATTTTATCGGTTTGCCCGTCTTCTTTCCAACTCGTTCAGATATTTCTTCCGGAGACGGATATCGTCCGGCGTTACCTCTACCAACTCATCGTCGTTGATGAATTCCAGCGCTTCTTCCAGTGAGAATACTCTCGGCGGGGTCAGCTTGATGGTATCGTCACTGCCGGCTGCACGCATATTGGAGACTCTCTTTGCCTTGCATGGATTTACCACCATATCATCGTTTCGGGCATTCATTCCGACAATCATTCCCTCATACACGTGAGTACCCGGTTCTACGAACATCTGCACCCGCTCCTGAATATTGAAAATCGCATACGGGGTGCAGTTTCCCTCTTCCTGAGCGATTGCCACACCGTTCACACGCTGCGGGATTTCCCCTTTATAAGGCTCAAATCCTTCGAACCGGCGAACCATGGTTCCTTCACCGTGGGTATCGTTGATGAACTCACTTCGGTAACCCATGAGTCCGCGGGTCGGTGCCAAATACTCGATTCGGGAATATCCGTTGCCTTCGCTCATCATCTGCGTCATCATACCCTTTCGAATATTCAGCTTGGAGATGACGGTGCCGGAATATTCATCCGGTACGCTGATGACCACTTCTTCCACCGGTTCCAGCTTCTCGCCGTTTTCACCGGTCTTGAAGATAACTTCCGGCTTGGATACGCCCAGCTCATATCCTTCTCTTCTCATGTTCTCGATGAGAATGGACAGATGCAGCTCTCCTCGGCCGGATACCTTGAAGGAATCCGTGGAATCCGTCTCCTCTACCACCAGACCCACATTGACTTCCAGCTCCTTGTCCAGACGTTCCCGGATGTGACGGCTGGTAACGTATTTACCGGACTGTCCGGCAAACGGAGAGGAGTTGACCATGAAGTTCATGGACAGGGTCGGCTCTTCGATGTTGATCATCTCCATGGCTTCCGGATGGTCCGGTGCGCAGATGGTCTCGCCGATGGAAATATCCGGGATACCGGATACGACCACGATATCGCCGCATTCCGCTTCTGCTACCGGCATTCTCTGGAGACCCCGGTAGACGAAGACCTGGTTGATTTTATTTTTGGAAACGGTACCGTCTTCCTTGCAAACCGCAACCTGCTGGGCTTCCTTCAGTGTGCCTCTGGTGATGCGGCCGATTCCCAGTCTGCCGATATAATCATCGTACGCCAGGGAGCAAATCTGCAGCTGCAGCGGCTCTTCTCTCTTGTCCGGGAACGGCTCCACGTGGTTGACGATGGTCTCCAGCAGCGGCTCGATGTTCAGATCGCCGTAACCCTTCGGGCTCTTCTTAATTTTGCCGGCGCCCTCTCCGATGACCACTTCATCCGCATCGGAAGGCTCTCTAACCGCGATACCCTGTCTGGCAATACCGTAAAGAATTGGGAAGTCCAGCTGATCGTCATTGGCTTCCAGATCCATGAACAGCTCATATACTTCGTCCACGACTTCGTCGATTCGCGCATCCTTCTTGTCGATTTTGTTGATGAACAGAATCGGGTTCAGGCCCTGTTCGAGAGACTTGTTCAGCACGAAACGGGTCTGCGGCATCGGACCCTCGCTGGAGTCCACCAGGAGGATAACGGTATCTACGGTTTTCATAATACGCTCTACCTCAGAACTGAAGTCCGCGTGTCCCGGAGTGTCGACGATATTGATTTTGTAATCCTTGTACATGATGGAACAGTTCTTGGAATAAATGGTAATTCCACGTTCTCTTTCGATGGCATCGCTGTCCATGACGCAGTCCACCACCTGCTCGTTGTCTCTAAATACGTGAGACTGTGCCAGAAGTGCATCTACCAGAGTGGACTTTCCGGCATCAACGTGAGCGATAACGGCAATATTAATAATTTTTTCTTTTTCTTTCATTAGAAAATTCTCCTTCTTCTATTCGTCAGATGATAATCATTTTCTACAGTACGGCAGAAGGTCTTCAGATCCCTCGCCACCTGTTCGGTACGTTTTCGAGCATGACCGATTACCATGGTATTTCCTTCCGCCTTTTCCTCATAGAATTCCGCGCCCTTAGCACCGATCCACCGGAATTTTCTCGCCCACAGCTCCTCCTGAGAGAATGCCAGGGCGTACGGAAGCATTTCATAATAATAATCCGGATGAAGCAGCCCGGCTTTCGCCATCTCGGCACTATTCGCTTGACCGATGAAATTCTTCATGCACAGAAGCCGGGTAACCAGCTCTGCATTTCCTTTTCCGCGCTTCTTCATCAGCAATGTGAGAACCAACGCTGCCAAGCCGCACAAGAGTGCCGCCGCTCCCACCAACAGGCTGCCGCCTTGCATGTAGAATCGAATGCCGCCGAATGCAATTACGCCGGCGTAAACGGCAAACAGAATCATCATGCTGGTGCGATAGGAACTTCGATCCATATCATATCTTCTGTCATACCGAATATTAATCGCAATCAGAATCAATGCGATGATTCCCGTCGGAGCCAGGAAATCCGTCACGCCGATTTCCTGATAGCTGAACAGCCGCGTCAGAACGCACACGCCGCCCATGCAGGCGGAGAGGAGCAAGATGCTCAGGACCCGCAGCCCCTTAGAAATTCCGGTGCAGGCTTTCATGTTCGGTGCATTGAATCCGTTCTCAATGCTGACACCGATATTCTTCCGCACCGCACGAAGTCTCGGGTGCACCATCTTCGGCTCCAGCGGTCTTCCTTCGTACACATCTTCAAAAAGAATATTGTATGCCGTCCGGATGTACCGCTCTTCGTCCTTTGGTTCTGCCAGCGGAACCAGCGTATACTTTTTTGGCCGATATTCCACAATCTTGAGATACCCCTTGGTTGCCAGGTACACAATCAGCACTGCGATATCTCGAATCCGAGTGTGCCCGTAGAACAGGTACCCGATATCCGCCGGGGTCACGCCTTCAATTGGATGCATTTCCACCGTCTTTCCCACCTTCGGATCTCTTCCGCCGATGAACCAGAACAGGAAAATCAGAAGCAAGGTGATGGACAGAAGGATGATGCTCATCTGCACCGTCCAGGAATTATCCAATGCGCCCTGCCAGTAGCCATTCTTCTGCTGTGCCTTGAAGGTGATGCCGAAGTTGGCCGGCAGATGGGTTCCTGTCATGTGGAGCGTTCCGTCTTTCATCTTATACTTCAGCGTGTTCTGCACGTTCTGTGCGCCGTACTGGCCGCCGTAGTACTGCAGGTCCGACAGATCAAAGTCGGATGGGAATACTAACGTTAGATTCAGTTCCTGAATCGGCACATTCCAGTTGGTCGGAAGCGCGTCATACAGAAACATGTCGTATTTCTTGTTTTCATCCTTGTATTCCTGAATCAGATAGCGGACGGAGAACAGGTTCTCCCCTTCCGCAAACTTGTTGTCTTTGGTGTCCGGTTTCAGCTGAATGTAGTAATTGCTGTTAGCATCTTTCATCGCCTGTCCGGTACAGCCGACGGTCTTTACATCCGTCAGGGAATACTTTCCCGTCGGAAGATTTACCTTTACGGAGCTCAGCCCCTTCGGCGCATTCACCCGCAGCTTCAGCGTCACTTCGTACTCGTGGGATTTCAGAATTTGAGTCTCCTGGTTATATTCCAAGAGCTCATACCCCTCCGATTTCGCATCCCCGTATATTGGGATAGCAATATTCAAAAATACCAAGCAAAAGAAGGCAAGCACCATGGCCACCTGCACATAATTTCGGATACTTCTTTTCAGAGTGCTCATATTTTTTCTCCTTAGACAATAATCGTATTATTATACAACATTTGAGCATTCTTATCAAATGAACGGCTATACGTCTTCTAAAAAGAACACGTTCTTGTGCTTGATAACCGCAATCGGGTATTGTAGAATAATTTTATAAATTGTTGGGAAAATACGGTCAATCCCAACGGAACCAAAAGGGGAACAAACAGAATGAAACGAACAGATTATATTTCTTGGGATGAATATTTCATGGGGGTTTCCCTGCTGGCAGCAAAGCGCAGCAAAGACCCCAACACACAGGTGGGTGCCTGCATCGTGAACCAGGACCACATCATCATTTCCACCGGATACAACGGTTTTCCAAAGAATTGCTCCGACGATGTTTTCCCATGGGAACGCACCGGCAAAGACACCAAGTACGCCTACGTCGTCCATGCGGAACTCAACGCCATTCTCAATTCCGGTGGCCAGTCGCTGAAGGGGGCGTCTCTCTACGTATCCCTCTTCCCTTGCAATGAGTGCACCAAAGCCATCATTCAATCCGGCATCCGGGAAATCGTCTATCTCAGCGACAAGTACGCAGATTCCGATGCCACTCTGGCTTCCAAAACCATGCTCCGTGCAGCGGGTGTGCAGATGCGTCAGCTGAAGCCCCACACGGAACAAATCGTCCTGGACTTCCGAGTGGACAAATAGAATCCGCACCAACAGGATTCAACCCAAATAAGATCATATTTCAGTTGTAAATACAATCACGCAGAAAGGAAGGTTATATTATTATGAAACTGATTGTCGTTGGACCAAGAGGCAAAATGGGAAAATTCATCACCGAAATCGCTTCTCAGCGGGAAGGCATTGAAATCGTTGCAGGCGTCGGTCCTGCCGGAAGGGATTACATCGGCAAGGACATCGGCGAAGTGGCGATGCTGGGCAAAACCATCGGCGCACCGGTGGTCGATGATCTGGAGTCCGTCATCGATAATTGCGACGTCATCATCGATTTCTCTACCGTGGAGATGGGCATGCGCAGTTTAGCTGCCGCAAGAGCCCACGGCAAGGCGCTGATCTGCGGCTCTACCGGCTTCACCCCGGATCAGGTAAAAGAATTCCACGACGCGGCCGCCGATATTCCGGTAATGCTGGCAGCCAACACCTCCAAGCTGGTAAACATCATGTTCAAGCTGATTCAGGAAGCGGCAGAGCTGGCCGGCGATGTGGACGTGGAAATCCTGGATATGCACGATAATACAAAACTGGATGCGCCAAGCGGCACCGCGAAGGAAATCGGTGAGATCGTAGCCGATGCCCGCGGCGTCTCCCTGGAAGAGGAAGCGGTATACGGACGCTGCGGCGTCAGCCCTCGCCAACACGGAAACATCGGTTTCCATTCCCTGCGCGGCGGCGACATTCCGAGCAGCCACACCACCTACTTCGTGGGAACCAGCGAACGCCTGGAGATCACCCACCACTCCGGCAGCTTCAAGTCCTTTGCAGCCGGTGCAGTAGATGCAGCGGAGTTCATTCAGGACAAGCCGAAGGGCTTCTACACCATTAAGGAAGCATTTGGACTGTAAAAGTGTTAAGGAAACTTTCGGACTGTAAAAGTGTTAAGGAACAAAACCTGCACCGGTCAGCAATGTCAAGTTGTTGCTGACCGGTGCAGGTTTTTCATTATATTCTTCATTCTATTTTTATTCCGGTTTCGCAAAAGTCTCAATCACGTGATAGGCCGCCCGGATGCCGTCGCAGGCCGCGGAGGTAATTCCGCCCGCATAACCGGCGCCTTCACCGGCCGGATAGATTCCGCGGATTTCACTCTGCCCGCTTTCATCCCGGAGGATTCGAACCGGGGAGGAGCTTCGGGTTTCCACACTCTTGATTTTGGCGTCCGGCAAATCATAGCCCTTAATCTTGCGGGCAAAATGAGGTACCGCTTCCCGCAGTCCTTCCACCGCAAAATCCGGAAGGGATTCCGTGACAAAGCGGCTGTTTCCCGTGCCGGTCAAAAACTCTTCCATGGTGCACTCCGGCGCCCGGAAAATCTCGCCGTGTTCTTCCAGCCCTTTCTCATACGCCAGCCGCTCGTATTTCTCCTGGAAGCGAACGCCCGCCAGCACATCGTCGGACTCAAAATCCGATGTGCGCACATCGCAGAGGATACCGCTGTTGGCGGTGCCGCTGTCCCGCTTGCTGTTGCTCATTCCGTTCACACAAAGTTCCTTTTCCCGGGTGGAGCAAACGATGACTTCGCCGCCGGGGCACATGCAGAAGGAATAGACCCCTCTGCCGTTGGAGGCGCGGTAGGATACTTTGTAGTCCGCTGGGGGAAGCCGCCGCTCCTCTCCGTACTGGGCCCGGTCGATCAGGGCCTGCGGGTGTTCCATTCGAACTCCGATGGAGAGCGGCTTCTGTTCCATCGGCAGTTTTTTCTCATGAATCATTTCGAAGGTATCCCGGGCGCTGTGACCGATTGCCAGAATCAGCGCATCGGTGACAAATTCTTCCCGCTTTCCTTCATCGTTCACCAGCACCGCACCGGTGAGCCGGTCCTCTTCTGTCTGAAGGGACTCCAGACGGGTTCCGAACCGCACTTCGCCGCCCAGGGAAAGGATTTTGTGGCGAATATTTACAATCACTTCCCGAAGCACATCGGTGCCGATATGAGGGCGGTGTTCGTACAGAATCGCCGGGTTGGCGCCGGCCTCCGCAAAGACCTCCAGCACTTCCCGGATGTGCCCGTTCTTAATTCCGCTGGTGAGCTTTCCGTCCGAAAAAGTCCCGGCGCCCCCTTCGCCGAACAGCACGTTGGATTCCGGATTCAGCAGTCCCTTCTGCCGAAAGGCTTCCACATCCGCCACCCGTTCCTCCATGGCCTGTCCTCGCTCAATGACCACCGGCCGGTATCCCTTCTCCGCCAATTTCAAAGCGGCAAAAATCCCGCAGGGCCCGAAGCCCACAATCAGCGGCCGTCCCTGAAGCTTTTGGGTTCCGGATACCGGTTCTGCCGGTCGTTCCTCCCCCACTTCCTGAAGGTTTTTGTTCTTACGCCGAACGGGTTTTCGGGTAAAAAAATCCACCGTATAGACCAGACGGATGTCCGACTTGTTCCGGGCATCGATAGACTCCCGACGGATGTCGTATTTCTGAATCATATCCGAAGAAATTCCAAGCATCTTCCCGATTCGCCCCGGGATTCGGTCCTTGGGTTCTCCGATGGCTAATTTTATCTGGTTCACTCTATAATGATACATTCTCTATATCCCCTTCTATTTTCCATTTATCCTGCACTTTCCCCCGGCATCCCTTCCGGCGGCGCTGCCGGTCAGCCAGGCGTGATTCAAATTGTATCCGCCGCACGGGCCGTCATAATCTTGCAGTTCCCCGGTGATGTACAACCCCGGGCAGAGCTTGGACTCTCCGGTTTTTTCATCCAATTCCGAAAGTACCACGCCGCCGGATGTGCACTGCGCTTCCTTCCATCCACGTACCCCGGTGGGTTGAAACGCCAGCCCATGCACCTGAGCACAGATGGTACGGCATTCCGCTTCCGTCAGTTCCCCAATGGTCTTAGCCGTGTCGATTTCGGATCTCGCCAAGACGTAGGCGGCCAACTTTTCCTTCAAAACAGAGGTAAGGAGCCATCCCACGTTCAGCTCCGGCGTGCGCGCTTTCCGGTCCGCGATGTAATCCATCAAATTCCGTTCCGGGCACAGGTCGACTTCGATTCGAAAATCATCGATGCCCCTTCCCGGCTTGAACCGCATGTACCGGGTCATGTTGAAGACACAGATTCCGGAAATCCCGAAGGACGTGAACTGAATCTCTCCCGACTCTTCAAAAACCTTCTTCCAGTCTTCTCCCCGGTGCTCTTTCAGCGTGACCGTTCCTTTAGCACGGGTTCCCCCAATTAAATTGCAGCCGTCTCCCTTGCACTCCACCGGTGTGAGGATGGGAACCGGTGCCGTCACCGTATGTCCCAAATTCCGCATCATTTTGTATCCGTCCCCCGTGGTTCCGTAATGCGGGCCGGCTTTTCCGCCGACCGCTGCGATGACCTTGGATGCGGTGATGCGTTTCGTGGAGTCGGCAGTTTCCACCGTCAGAAGAAAATCGGACGTTTCCGGACGCGGCGAAATTTCTTTTATGACGGTGTCGGTCCAAAGGGACACGCCCCGGGTCTTCATCTCCATCGACAGGAGGTCCGCCACGTCCCCGGCGGATTCGGAGTAGGGGTACATGAGGCCGGAATCCAGCGTCCGAACCGCAATGCCCCATTTCTCCAGAAGCTGCACCGCCTGCCGGCTGTCCTTCGCTTTTTCGTTGGAAATATTGCATCGGCCGTTGCCCGTGGCACGGATTTTCCGCCCCGGCCGGTCGTTCTTCTCCACCACCAGGATTCGAGCCGCCGGATTCACCTCCGCCGCCTCCAGAGCCGCTGCCATGCCGGACGCGCCGGCGCCGATAATGCAAATGTCAAATGATTTTTTCATAGTATCGTCCGTTTCTACTTCAAAAGGCGCAAGCCCCATGGGTGACTCACGCCTTTCGTTTTCATTCCCGTTTCCCGTAAAAACAGGATTCACCGATGCTGTTTTTACCGGCAATGCCGCATTCTACTTGTAAGCTTCTGCCGCCTTCTTCAGTACCTCTGCCCGGTCCGTGTCCTCCCAGCGAACGCCCAGCTTGGTCCGGCCGAAGTGTCCGTAAGCCGCCAGTTGTCTGTATTGCGGGCGCAGGAGATCCAGTGTCTTAATGATGGCACCCGGTCTCATATCGAAGTGCTCGCGAACGATCTTCACGATGTCCTCGTCGGAGATGATTCCGGTTCCGTAGGTATTCGCGTAGACGGATACCGGCTCCGCTACGCCGATGGCGTATGCCAGCTCGATTTCCACCTTGCGCGCCAGTCCGGCTGCCACGATGTTCTTTGCAATGTAACGAGCCATGTACGCACCGCTGCGGTCCACCTTCGTCGGGTCCTTTCCGGAGAACGCACCGCCGCCGTGGCTGGCATATCCGCCGTATGTATCCACGATGATTTTACGGCCGGTAAGACCGGAGTCGCCCTTCGGTCCGCCGATAACAAAGCGTCCGGTCGGATTCACGAAGTACTTGGTATCCTCGTCGATGTATTCCATCGGCAGAACCGGCTTTACCACGTACTCAATCATATCCTTTCGGATCTGCTCCAGGGATACGTCCGGGTCGTGCTGTGTGGAAATAACCACGGTGTCGATTCGAACCACGCGGTCGTCATCATATTCTACGGTAACCTGAGTCTTTCCGTCCGGACGGAGGTAGCTCAGAGTTCCGTCTTTCCGAACCTTTGCCAGCTGCAGCGCCAGCATATGAGCCAGTGCAATCGGCATCGGCATCAGTTCTTCGGTTTCGTCACAGGCAAAACCGAACATCATGCCCTGGTCTCCGGCGCCGGTAAGAGCGTCCTCATCGCTGCTCTTTCCTTCTTTCACTTCCAGCGCTTCGTCTACGCCCTGTGCGATGTCCGGGGACTGCTCTTCAATCGCAACCAGAACGGCACAAGTGTTTCCATCGAAGCATACATCGCTGCAGTCGTAACCGATATCGGTAACCACCTTCCGAACGATGCCTTCTACATCGGCGGTGCAGGTGGTGGAAATCTCACCGAATACCATTACGAAACCGGTCTTTACCACGGTCTCGCATGCAACGTGTGCCCGAGGGTCTTCTTTCAGAATCGCATCCAGGATGGCATCGGAAATCTGGTCGCAGACTTTATCCGGATGTCCTTCAGTAACGGATTCAGAGGTAAAAAGCTTTTTCATCACAATCTCCTTTGTATCTCCTGAATATTTGTCATGGGTCCAAATATCCGTATGTTCAGTAATAATGGATAAAAAAAACGCTCTCCAAACAAAGAGAGCTTCCACTCTCCTTATCTTCCAGATTCCGCCGGTTCTCCGGGGAACTGTGGGATTTGGCACCTTCGACTGTTATTGCCGAGGTTGCCGCGAGTTCATCGGGCCCATTCCCTACCTCGCTCGTAATAAGGATTAGTCTATGGTCATTATAATCATTTATGCCGGTATGTCAAGGGAATTCCCCCTGCTTTTTATTGATACTTTCTTTGAGAATAGTGTATAATGGCATAATATGCAAAATGATATAAGAAAGGGTTTGGAAAGCCAATGAATGAACTATATGCGGTGGAAGGAAAACAATCCTTCCTCTACAATCATTTCAAAGACTGCAAATGGGACAGCTGTGTGGCCACGGACACCCGCCTTATGGGCGTTATCGCCATGAAAATTACCTGGAAATCCGGACGCAGCAAGATTTACCAGATTCTGCATCTGGATTTTTCCGAATACGGCATCGATGATTACCTGGAATACTTCACCGACCCGGCCATGGCGGAGGTGAGCATGCTCCACAGCCGGTACGAGTGTCAGGAACAGTGGAAGCGAGTCTCCGAAAGTCTGGGAGGCAGAGAAATCTCCATCTCCCTGGGAGCGGCCGTTCGACTGATTGAAATGGCCATCGAAACCAATAAGGGATACTTCCACTACCACGATGTGGACATTCAGGAGTTCCGTAGGGATACGCTAAAAAGAATTCGCCTCATGCTGGAGGCAGCCAAAGAAGATTCGGAATACGAAGAGTGGACCCCGGAAGAGGCCACCCGAGCAGTCTGCCTCAAAAACGTCTCCATGTACGAAACCATCAACTACTTCGTCATGCGGATGTGCGATAAGGATTACATCGGCGCTTCGGTGCTCTCCACGATGACACCGGAAATGCTTCAGAGCATTCCGAAATGGCAGTACCGAATGATGACCTTGATTCACAACCGAACAACAAAGGGAAAAGCGCCCGGAGAATTCTTCTGCACCTCTCAAATGGAAGCCGATGACGGATACTTCTACGCACGCTTGATTCTCCGGCTGGACATGACGAAGGGAAAGCGGATGGCGTTGGTATCTTCGATGGAATGTACCTATTTCAATCGTTTCTCGGAAATCGAGATGGCAATGCAGATGCGGCGTCCGGAGTACGTTTCCGCGTACAAGATTGTCAAAGATCCGGAGCACTTCGACCTGGACCGCTCCATGATGGCATCGGATTCACAGATTTCTCCGGTTCCCAACGGGATTCTCTATCTTCTGTATAACAACGACAATACCCACGTGGACACGTCAAACTATTACATGAACAACGACGTATACGGTGCGTATCTGATTACCCGTGCCGACGAACTGGTCATCATGAGCTCGGAAGTGATGAAAATTTCTTCCATGGAAATGGATCTCGCAGCCACCTTCATTTCCGGAAATCTGGAACTCACCGGAAGGTACAAATTCGACTCTCAGGTGTTCCAGACATTCTGCGAAATGCCCGGAGCCACCTTTGAGGATATTCTCCGGTAAACACTTATCAACACTTTGTAAAGTGCTTGATTTCAAGGGATACGATTTTTTCCACAGGATTCAGGAAAATTGTATACAATTTATTGCACATTGGCATGTTGAAAACTTTATATATTTTGATTTCCTTGTATTTCAAATGTTTCACGTGTTTCACGCTATTTTTAATAAAAAGTTTTCCACAATTTAGACGATATTAATCCGTTATTTTCTTCTCTCCACAGAAGAAAACGGATGCAGGAGGTTATTATGACAACAGAAAAATATTATCAGCACGACGTCGACTGCCGCGAGCTGAACGGCCGAATTGAGGCGATTCAAAATGACGGCAAAAGCACCCGGATTATCATGGACCGAACCGTTTTCTTCCCTACGGGCGGAGGTCAGCCTTGCGATACAGGTACAATTGTGACCCCGGACGGCACATCCATTTCCGTCATCGATGTGCAGGAAGATAAGGAAAGCGGAATTATTTCTCACACCATCGAGATTGACCCCTCCGAGATTGATGCCCTGCAGGTCGGCATGACCGTCACCCAGAAGCTGAACGAAGACCGCCGCCGCATAAATACCCAGCGCCATACCGGCGAGCATATTCTCACCGGTGCGTTCATTCAGCTCTTCGGCGGAGCCAACAAAGGATTCCACATGGGCGGAGAATACGTTACCATCGATATGGACTACGACGGAAAGAAGCTGACGGAAGAGCAGGTTCGGGCCGCAGAAAAACTGGCCAACGAAGTAATCTGGGCAAACCTTCCGGTGACCGTATCTACCTTCCCGAACCGGGAAGAAGCTTCTGTCATGCCAACCCGGAAACCGGTCACCCAAGACGGCGAAATTACCATCGTCACCATCGGCGATTTGGAATCCCCCCACGACTGCGTCGCTTGCTGCGGCACCCACTTCCACCGCACCGGCGAAGTGGGACTGATCCGAATTCACAAATTCGAACCCAATAAGGGAATGAACCGCATCTATTTCGAATGCGGCGACCGAGCATTGGAAAGCATGCAGTCCGACGATACACTTCTCCGCTCCGTTCAGGAACGCTTCTCCGCCGGCAGCCACGACCTGCTTCAGAAGATGGATATTCGGGATGAAAAAGAAGCCGAGCTCCGTCAAGACTGCACCGGCCTTCGCCAGTACTACCGGGATCGGGAGATGGCGCGAATCACCTCCCTGCTCCATCGGGACACGCCGGACTTCTATCAAGATTCTTTTACTCTGGTATCCCCGGACGACCTGCTAAAGCTCGGTTTTGCCGTCATGGAAGATGAGGCCGCACCGGCCCTCATGGCGCTGGTACACCGGCCCAGCCATACCGTCCTGCTCTTCTCCGACGGAAGCCGAAACTGCGGCGCCCTGGTAAAAGAACATGCGAAATCCTTAGGCGGCCGAGGCGGCGGCAGACCGGATCAGGCCCGGGCGCTGATGCCGAACGAAGATGCCGTGGAGAAATTCATCGAATCGTTAAAGGAATAACGCCAAAGTTCTTATGAATTCATTCCAATTGTGGTATAATAATTCTAACTAAAGGATAGGAGGTCATCGCTATGACACAGAATAAAATCATCGTAACCATCGGTCGCCAGTTCGGAAGCGGCGGACACGAAGTGGGCCGCAGACTGGCGTCGGAACTGGGTATTTCGTTCTACGATCACGAATTTGTAGATATGGCCGTGAAGAAAACCGGTTTTCACGCAGACTATGTGAAGGATAATGAAGAGAAAGCTCCGGATTTCGTTTCCGGCGCCATGTTCTCCGGAATGGAAATGTATCAGCCATCTCCATACGACCGCATTCAGGCCGAGGAGTACAAGCTGATTCGAGATATCGCCTCTAAAGAAAGCTGTGTCATCGTGGGCCGAGCTGCGGACTACATCCTCAGCGATCAGTCCCATGTCAGCATCTTCCTGTTCGCACCGATGGAAGATCGGGTAAAGCGTAAAATGGCCCTGCTGAAGCCGGAAGATGCGGCGAAGATGACTCCGTCAGCCATGGAAAAAATCGTAAAACAGATGGACAAACAGCGGAAGAGATACTACGAATACTACACGGATATGAAGTGGGGTGCTAGAGATTCCTACGACCTTCTGATCAACACCAGCCAGTCCGGCATTGACGGTGCGGTAAAGATCATCCGCACCTACATCGATGAATGCCGCGGCGAAAGCATTATGCCGAATTAATTTCCTCGGAGATTTTCATATTTCAATTCATCACGAGTATTTGCGGGATAGTTTTAGAAACTATCCCGCTTTTTTGGTTCTTCATTTTTATGGTTCTTCACTTTTAATCCGTGCCCTTCCGCTAATTAGAAATTTAAAAGCAGGCTAAGTTCAATATGCCTAGAATTTCGAGATGAATTCACGCTACTTTTCCATTTTTCGCTGATTAGCGTGAACGAAACTCCGGTTGGCCCCGGAACCTCAGGTATGCAAACCGTTCATTTGAAAAAAGTTCACGCTTTTTGATGAAGATTTCGTTTTCAGCGTGAACAAAACTTGGTGAATCATCGAGTCAAAATTAGAGTGCCTCAAATTCAGTGGATTTCGTTCACGCTGATTCTGAATTTTCCGCCAAAAAGCGTGAATCGCCCTCGAAATTCTAGGCATATGGGATGGCGTACTTAAAATATGGATAATGTGGTTGGATTTAGATACCGTTCCATGTCCAGCCGGTGCTCAAGCCGATATCCGGATACAGCGAAGAGTCCCGGGACGATTTCTCGTCCCGGGACTCTTTCGATGTAACTTCGATGTAACTTATCCAATCAACTTACTTGATTCAAATTACTCTGCTTCCGGAATCGGTTCTTCTTCTCCCAATACCGGTTCTTCTGTCTTGTCTTCCTCCGTCTCCGGTTCCACCGGGTCGTCCGGCGATTCATTCGATGCGAAGACGGAGTCTCCGGATACCTCTGCCTCGAACCCCGTTTCTCGCGGGACGGGTTTCGGTACTCTCTGAGATACCGGCTTCAGTGCCTGTGCCAGCATCCGTTCCAGTCGTTCCGCTTCTCCCCGGGTCAGCGTCACACCCTTTGCCATCTTCTCATGATTGGGAGCCCAATCGCGAATGTCCATCTTCGGGGGATTTCCGTTCCAGGAAATTAGATTCAGTTCTTTAGTCCAACCTTTCGGTGACGTGGACAGATTTCCGTAATGTCGCTCAATTTTGTACTCAAATGATGCCATTTCTATTCCTCCTATTCGATACTTGATACACAACCATTTGATGGTTAAATTATATCTTCTCTCTTATGGAGGCGCAAATTTCATACGACATGCTTTTAAACCGAAATCGCCCTTTTGCGGGACAAAAACGGCAAAACGTAAACTTTCGAAAAATTATTTTTCCGAAAGCCGGGAAACATTGGTAAACGCCTTGTAAATGGCCCGGATGGCATTCTTGTAATCCGATTCGTTGACGCCAATCTGCATGCTGATTCGCTCCGCACCGTGATCGGCGAAGCGGAGGTTGATGTGCTCATTGGCCAGGGCTTCAAAAATCCGGAGGGATACGGAAACGGTTTTGCTGATGTTCCGTCCCACCACTGCGATGGTAGCCAGGCCGGTGGATACATCGATATCCTCTGCACCGGTCAGCTCATGAAGTTCCTGAATCACCTGCTCCTCGCAATCCCGGAAGGAAGAAGCGTTTACCACCAAGGAGACAGAATCCAGCGCAATCTGTTCTGCCGAAATCTCCAGTCCGTGGTTTCGGAAAATCTCATCGATTCTGGACTTCATCGCCGAATCCTCCGTCAGGCGCTCCCGCTCAATCAAGACGGAGCAGTAACCGGTCTTTCCGGAAATGCCAGAGACATCCAGCACCGTCTGATAAAAATCTGCATTTTTTACAATCAGAGTGCCCGGCTTCTTCGGCTCCGATGTGGAGCGGATATTAATCGGAATGCCCCTTCTTCTGGCCGGTGCCACCGCATCCTCATGCAGCACTTCCGCACCGCACAGGGAAAGCTCCCGCAGCTCCCGGTAATTGATGACCGGTACGCTCAGCGGATTCTTTACCACCTTCGGGTCGGCCATGAGCATTCCCGGCACATCCGTCCAGTTCTCATAGAGATCCGCTTTTACCGCCTCTGCAACCAGAGAACCGGTAATGTCCGAACCGCCCCGAGAGAAGGTGTAAATTCTGCCGTCCTCGGTTCGGCCGTAGAATCCCGGAATTACCGCATGCTCCCGATCCTTCAGCACTTCTGCAATCCGGTTCCGAGTGGCTTCCAGATTCAGGGTGCCGTCGTTATGGAAGAGAATCAGCTCTTCCCCATCTACGAAATCATATCCCAAATACTCCGCCAGCAGCTGTGCACAGAGGTACTCACCGCGGCTCGCCAGGTACGGAAGCGGATTGCCGCCACTTTCCCGGATTTCCCGGAAATCTTCGCGAATCCGATTGATTTTTGCGGAAATATCCACTGCGAGATCCAGATTCTCGGCAATTCGGCAGTAGCGGTCTGAAATGAGCTTTACATTCTCATCGAATTTCTCCGGCTTCTTCGCGGCCTCAATCAGCAGATCCGTTACTTTTATCGTATTTTCCGCACTGCGGCCGGCCGCGGAAGCCACGATGTATTTCCGAGCCGAATCCTCCTGGACGATGGACTTCACCTGACGGAATTTCTCCGTGTCGGCAAGGGAAGTTCCGCCAAATTTCGCCACGGTGAGATCCGAATTGTTCTTCAGCACCGGTGCCAAATCCTCGTTGTCGATCATATGAATATCATACGGTGTGGACTGATATACGAAGTAGTTGATCCAGTTGGAATAGATCAGGTTCGCGCAAGAACGCCATTTGACGATTGGTGTCCGGGTATCGTCATCATCCGGGAAGTAGTGATCCGGTACATCCGGATTCAGTCCCGCATTCTTATCCCGAACGTATTCCTTCAGCAGCGTGTTCCAGTCGTATTCCGAGTGGCCGGTTACGAAGATCTGACGGTCGTTCGTGGATTTTACGCAGAAGACACCCGCTTCTTCGGAAGATGCCAGCACCTTCAGTTCCGGCACCGCTTCGATGTCTTCCCGGTACACGGTGGTATTCCGAGAATGAGGTACATAGAATTCATCGTCAAAACCGCGGAACAGCATGCCGTGCTTCTGATCCAGATGATGCAGGTACACGCCGGACAGCTTCTTCGGCAGCATGTGCTTCTGAATACCATAATGGTAGTACAATCCGGCCTGGGCACCCCAGCAGATGTGGAACGTGCTGTGGACGTGGGTTTTGCTCCACTCCATAATCTCGCATAGCTCTTCCCAATAATCCACTTCTTCGAATTCCATCTTTTCCACCGGTGCGCCGGTGATGATCATCCCGTCGAAGTATTCGTCCTGTATTTCGCTAAAGGTCTTATAGAACGCAATCATATGCTCCTGAGACACGTTATGAGCCTTGTGGGTCGCCGTCTGCAGCAGCTCCAGCTCAATCTGCAGCGGAGTATTTCCCAGCAGGCGCGCCAGCTGTGTCTCCGTATCGATCTTTGTCGGCATCAGGTTCAGCAGCAGAATGTGCAGCGGACGGACATCCTGGGTCATCGCCCGGGTATCCGTCATCACGAATACGTTTTCCTTTGTCAGCGTATCTATCGCCGGAAGATCGTTCGGTACTTTAATAGGCATAATTAAATCTCCTTTTGCTCTAGTCTTTGTTCAATAATATTCCATTCGCGCTGTTTTATCAACACGAAATTCATTTACAGGCGGGAGGCGATGCAGCACCAGTCTCCTTTTTCCGCAGTTTCCAGTACGGTAAACCCAAGTTCTTCCAATGCTTGCACGACCGACGCCTCTTGCTCCACCAAAATGCCGGAGGTAACGTACCGGCCGCCCGGAAGCATGTGCTTCGGAATATCCGGACTGAGACGAAGTACCAAATGGGTCAGCAGATTGGCCACCACCACGTCCGCTTGGAAATCCACTCCTTCCGTCAGATCTCCGATTTGGAAGCGGGCGATGTCCATCACGCCGTTCCGTTCGCCGTTTTCTTCCGATGCGGTGACCGCTTCGTCGTCGATATCGATGCCCAGCACCCGGGATGCACCCAGGCGCGCCGCGATGATGGACAGGATGCCGCTTCCGCAGCCCACATCCAGCACCTTCTCACCCGGCTTCAGGTATTTCTCCATCAGCAATGTGGTGAGGGCGGTGGTTTCATGAGTTCCCGTTCCGAAGGCCATGCCCGGATCGATGGAAATCACCACTTCCTCGTCCGATGCCGGTTCGTATTCCTCCCAGCTCGGGCAGACCACGATGTGCTCCGTAATTTTTGTGGGCTTGAAGTAGGCCTTCCACTTGTCCTTCCATTCCTCATCTCCCCGAAGGGTCAGCCTTATCTTTCCGCTTCCCAGTGAGTCCGCATTCAAATTCTCTCCGTATACGCCGGAAGCCAAGCGGTTCCGAACCGCCGGCATCCAGTCCAGAAGCTTTTGGCGAATCGCCTCCGCTTCCTCTAAGGTTTCGGTATAAACGGTTACCGTGGCGCTGCGGTCCTTCCGTGCCAGTATTTCCTCCCGGTCCACGTACTCGGTACCCCAGGCCTCATCCATCATCTGTATGTCCAGATTGGGGTCGTCCACCACGAACTGGGTGATGCCAAGTTCCGTCAATTCGTTTTCCACCAGCTCCACACCGGGTCCGGCGGTTTCAATTTGAAGTTCGTAGTAATTCATCTAACGGTCCTCCTCCTTTTCGGAATCTCTTTCCCGAATAGCTTCCCGAAGCATTCGGATTTCCGCGCCATATCCCTGCAGATCCTTCTGCGGGGTTTCCAAAATACACGGAAGCCCCTGCAGTGCCGGATGACAGAGAATCTTCACCATTCCCTCTTTTCCGATAGTGCCCTCTCCAATCCGGGCGTGCCGGTCTTTGTGGGCCCCCAGCGGGTTCATGCTGTCGTTGATGTGAAGCGCTTTCAGCCTCGACAGCCCGATGCACCGGTCGAATTCCTCCAGCACCTCGTCCAGATGGTTCACGATGTCGTACCCCCCGTCGTTTACGTGACAGGTGTCCAGGCAAACACCCACATGATCGCTCAGATTCACTTGCCGAATAATTTCTGCCAGTTCCTCAAAGCGACTTCCAATCTCGCTGCCCTTTCCCGCCATGGTCTCCAGGAGTACGGTGGTCTTCTGTTCCTCCCAAAGCACTTCATTCAGGGTGTCGGAAATCATCCGAATTCCATTCTCTGTGCCCTGCCCCACATGGCTGCCGGGATGAAAGTTATAATAATTTCCCGGGAGAAGCTCCATCTTCTCCAGATCCTCTTTCATGCACATCCGTGCAAATTCCCGAACCCGCTCGTCCTTGGAGCAGGCATTCATGGTATAGGGTGCGTGGGCCACCAGTTTTCCGAATCCGTTCTGCGCCATGATTTCCCGAAGCTTTGCCGCATCTTCCGGATCTGCCTTTTTGCTTTTACCCCCTCGAGGATTTCGTGTAAAAAAAGCAAAGGTATCCGCCTCGATCTCCAGTGCCCGCTTTCCCATTTCTTCAAAACCACCTGCCGAGGACAGATGACATCCGATATATACGCTCATTTTTTAATCTCCTTATCTAATACCTTATATATTAGCATTTCTGATGGAATTCTGTAAAGACACATTGCATGATGAGGAAAAAATTTGTAAAATTTAAGAAGATTGAAATCAGGAGGAATTGAATGATACATCAGAATTCACGGACAGCACGGGTGATGGGCCCGGAAGCATTGGAAACCCTGGCGCAGAAGCACGTTGCCATTTTCGGCGTGGGCGGTGTCGGCGGCTATGTGGCAGAGGCACTGGCCCGAAGCGGCGTGGGCACCATCGAGATCGTCGACAATGACGATATTTCCTTGACCAATCTGAATCGCCAGATTATCGCCACCCGGAGTACCGTGGGGCAAGTCAAAGTCACCGCCATGGCAAATCGAATTCGGGATATCAATCCGGACATTCAAGTGATTGCCCACCGGACCTTCTACATGCCGGAACAGGCAGAGCATTTCGATTTCAGCGCCTTCGATTACGTCATCGACGCCATCGACACGGTGACCGCCAAGCTGGACATCATCCGCCGCTGCAACGAACTTGGAACACCCGTTATCTCCGCCATGGGATGCGGAAACCGTTTCGATCCCACCAAGCTGGTGGTTACGGATATTTACAAAACCCAGATGGATCCGCTGGCGAAGGTCATCCGCCGGGAACTTCGAAAAGACGGCATCCGAAAGCTGAAGGTGGTCTATTCCACGGAGGCCCCGATTCCGCCTTACGAGGATGAGGAAGAAACCACGCGCCGCAGCCTTCCCGGTTCCACCCCCTTCGTACCGGCAGCCGCCGGACTGATCATCGCATCGGAAGTGGTGCGGGAGCTCACCTACTTCGACCCTTCGGATCGGCTCCGAGGCGGACGCCAGAAGTAATGGAATCCGACCTCCGTCTGTGCTAAAATAAACTATATTGTTATTTGAAAAGAGGCGTAGTAATGAACGATAGAAAATATCTCAACAACGAGTGGAAATTCACGGAGGATGCGGAAACCGATGCCACCGTGTCGGTTCGAATTCCCCACACCTGCAAGGAATTTCCCTATCACTATTTTAATGAATCCAAGTGCCAAATGTGCTGCAAATACGAGCGTCCCCTGTTCATCCTGGATGAGTGGAAAGGCAAAACCCTCCTTCTCACCTTCGAGGGTGCCGCGCACAACGCCGAGGTATTCATCAACGATGAGCCGGTATACGAACATCGCTGCGGATATACTGCTTTTACCATTGATATCACCAACCACGTGGAATACGGTAGAAGTAACCGCATCCGTGTCATTTTGGACACCCGGGAAAGCCTGAATATTCCGCCATTCGGAGAGCATTCGGATTTCCTGGCCTACGGCGGCATCTATCGGGACGTGTACCTGGATGTCAAGGAAAAGATGCACATTCAGGACGTGTATGTGCGCACTCATTTTCCAAAGGGCCGGGCGCAGGCCATCAGCCGGGTGAAGGTTGCCAACCCGGAACCGGCGGTGCAGATTCGCCAGGGCATTCGCATGCACGGATCCGATAACGACTATACGGATGTGGGCTACGTATCCGCCACGAAAGGAACCATGGCTTTCTCCATGGGAAGCATCCGGCGCTGGGAACCGGATGACCCGGTTCTGTACGATCTTCGGACGGAACTGCTGGCAGAAGGGAAAGTCGTGGACACCGTGATTACCCGGGTGGGATTCCGAGAAGCGGAATTCCGCAAAGACGGCTTCTATCTGAACGGAAAGAAAATCAAGCTTCGGGGGCTCTGCCGGTCGCAGGCTTTCCCATACGTGGGTTATGCCATGCCGGATTCCATGCAGATTGAGGATGCGAATATTCTGAAGAACGAACTGGGGGTGAACGCCGTTCGGGCGGCAAATTACCCGCAGTCTCCGGCCTTCCTGAATCGCTGTGACGAGTTGGGACTACTGGTCATCTGTGAAATCCCGGGCTCCCGCTACATCGGCAATATCAAATGGAAAAATCAGGAACTGCAGAACACGAAGGAGATGATTCTTCAGAACCGAAACCACCCTTCCATCATCCTGTGGAGCATTCGAGTGGGCGAATCGGAAGAAGACGACGACTTCAATCGGCGAATCTCCGGGCTGGCACGCAAGCTGGATCCGGATCGGGCGACGACCGGCGTCCACCGGAAACCGAAAGAACACATGGCAGAAGATGTGTATGCCTATAACGATTTTGCCGCAGGTCTGAATGGCGCTGCCTGCCGCCGGAAATCCGACGTCGTTTCGGACATGGAGAAGCCGTACCTGATTTCGGCCTTTGGCGGTGTTTCCTATCCAGCAAAAGCCGGCGACGATGAAGCGCGCCGACTGGGTCAGGCCCTGCTGTATTCCAACGTCCTTCACGACGTGGAGCAGCACGTGGATGTTCTGGGCAGTTTTGGCTGGAACATGACGGATTACAATGCCCATCAGAATTACGGCAGCGGAGACCGCATCTGCTATCACGGCGTGATGGATATGTTCCGGAACCCGAAGCTGGCGGCCGCAGCTTATCAGATCTACCGGGACGAGGTACCGGTACTGGAGCTGTCCTCTTCCCTCTCCTTTGGCGAGAATCCGATGCATTCCCTGGGGGATGTGTACGCATACACCAATGCGGATGTTCTCCGCACGTATCGTAACGGAGAACCGATTCAAGAATATGAAGTAACCAAGGGAATGCCGGTTCGAATCGATGATTTTGTCGGAAACTGTTTAGAAGCGGAATCTGATTTTACCGAGGAGCAGCGGAAGGAAATTCGAAATCAACTGAATCACAAAGCCTGCACCGGCAGCTTTATGGAAGTTCGTGAGAAGAAAGGGTTCTTCGGCGGAAAGAAGACCGAAAGCGTGGACGAAAGCACGTTGAACCGTCTCTACGAAAAGTACATTCTGGGAAATACCGGTCTGATTCCGGAGTACCGCTTTGACGGTGTAAAGGACGGCCGAGTTGTATCCAGCATTACCCGCGTTCCGATGAAGATGCACGACCTGGAAATCCGGGTATCGGCAACGGAGCTTCGGGAGGACAAGACCTACGATGTGGCTTCCGTTCGCTTCCGGGCACTGGACGAGAACGGGAACATCCTGCCGTATGCCAACAATCCGCTGGCACTGAAAGCGGAAGGCAGCATCGATCTTATCGGCCCGAAATTCATCACCCTTCAGGGCGGAATGGGAGGAACCTATGTGCGCACCAACGGAAAGATGGGCATGGGAAAACTGATGATAAGCGGGCTTCAGAACCTTCACGGAGATCCGAAGGATCACCGCGGGGACGGCACGCCGTACAACAACCTGAACGGCGGCCGAGGCTACGAACTGATTTTCCATGTGAAATAGCCGATGCGATTAATGAAATGATTAAAAAGAGACTGTCCGAACTCCGAACGGAGCGGACAGTCTCTTTTTTCAATACTTATTTGGTCTTTACAGATTTTGCTTTGGACCATCCGGAGTAGTACTTAGTACCCTTTACGGTCTTATAAGTACGAACTCTGGTGTGATAAGTTTTCTTTTTCTTGAGCTTTGTAACCTTTTTGCTTGTGGTCTTATAGCTCTTAATGGTTTTCACCTTTGTCGTCTTAGCGGTGAACTTCTTGGATGTGCTGTACTGCACCTGATATCCGCTGACCTGCTTGGTCTGCTTGCTCCACTTTACGGTAAAGGCCTTCTTCGCCTTGGTGACCTTCTTGATAGAGGTCTTCTTCGGCAAGATCTTGAAGTACAAGGTTTTGCTTGTTTTGTCTCCGCTCTTCAACGTTACTTTAACGCTGTACTTGCCAACATTCTTTCTGCCGGAAGCATACTTCACGGTGTAATCACCGGTTCTGAGTACCTTACTGTTTACAGATACCTTTACGGAAGGGGTACGGGTTTTTCCGTTGTAAGTGTAGCTGGAAGTCGACAAAGCTGCCTTCATACTTGCCGGCTTTGATTCGCCAACCTTTTCGTAAGTGAACACCACGTCGTTGCCCTTCAGGTCTCTCACGAAATGCTGACCGTATTTAAATACATATTCCTGCTTTTCTTCATCGAATGTCGGCGGAACAAACCAGTTGGTGTTTACATTGCACTTGCTGAACTTGTATCCCTCAATATTCTTTGTCTCTGCACCAATCTTGTACAGCTCGGTAACGCCGTAGCCCTTGAAATCCTTTTCCGGAGCAATCTCGTTGCCCTTGGTATCTACGTACTTGATTTTACCGGTCTTCAAAACGCCCAGATCATCCAGAGAGAAACCCAGGCTGGCATCGTATACGCCGTTGTTTCGGATTACAATCTTTGCCGTTGTATCATTGTCGTAGTTCTCGCCATCTACTGCGAAGTACATGGTGTAGGTGTGGGTGGTTCCCAGAAGTCTCGGCGCCAGGAACTCGATGCGCTGCTCATTTTTGGAATCTCTGTCCTTCATAAAGCTGGAAGAACGCTGCCATCTGATGGTCGCGCCACATTCTTTTACCGGAGCAACCGGCCATTCGATACCGTTTTCATCTACGACCTTCACTGCGGTCTTTTTCGCGCTCAGGTTGGTTCCCCGAATGATGGCGTCAAACTTCAAAGTGAAATCCGTGCTTCTGATTTCGGTGTCGTATTCATCCACCGCATCATTCGTGTCATTGCCGCCGCTGAGCTCAACGGAAGCCAATCTGGCTTTGTTGTCATCCGGATCTTCGCCTTCCGGAACAACAGAGATTACGTCATATCCCTTGATGTACGCTGCGTAAGTATTCATACCGCTTACGACTGGCATGATGCGATAGGTCTGCACCTTCCGGGTCTTGTTCTCCGGAAGCTGTACGCGAATCTCCGCTTTTTCATCGGAAATTACTTTGGTTTCCGCCTTCAAACTATTTACAGCGGTTCCGTTGTTCATGAACACCTTTGCAGAGAGTGCCGGAGTGCTGGATGTAAGATTCTTACCGGTAACAGTAGCAACCACTTCGCCGCCCTGAGCGCCAAACGTGATTCGGTTGTAGCTCATATTGGTAACGGTTGCACCGGACTTCAGATAAAACTTAGTGGAATTCGCAAGAGTGGCTCCATCCTGGTTTTCGATGGCTCCCGCCTTGAACATAATCCATCCCATCGCCTTATCGATTCCGTCTGCATCAATAATAACTGTATTTCCTTCTACGGTCGGCTTTTTGGTCAAGGAAACATTGCCGCTGTCATCCCAGCCGTTGTAAAAATAGATTAGGTCTTTCCAGTTTTCCGATACAGTCACGGAGGACAGGTTCTTGAAGGTGATTTCAACCTTATCCAGCTCATCGGAAGTGCTGCCATCTTCATTCGGCTTGAAGAACTTATATGCAGCCACATCATCGGTTTCAACTTTGAATGTTGCGGCATTTTTCTTTTTGTTCTGGAACACTTCGACGGTGCCGACATCTGCAGTCGCACCCTTCAATGCTTTTACCACGTACTTCTTGACGGATTCCGTGTTGTTGGCTCCCAAAGTAAATCGGAGCGTTGCGCTGGAATCGTCTGCTGCGGTGTATGTCAAAGCGACACCGGCATCTTTGTCGGTATCCTTTTCAACAACCGCAAAATCCTTTTCGGTCAAGCTCTTCAGGTTGGTTCCGGTAATGGCGATTTCTACGCTGCCGCCATTTCCGTCTACCGGCATTACTCCGTCCGTCTTTTCCATTTTGGTAATTTCCGGATTCTTTACTTCAGCAGTTTTTCCGGCAACGGTGAACTGAATTGCGTCGCAGTTCAGCTTATCTTTGTATGCCTTCGACGGTCCAATGCGGTATGTCGCTGCGTCATTTCCGGTGTTTTTCGGAAGTGTGAATTCAATAGTCGCATTCTGATCATCAGATGCGGTGTAGGAATGCTTGACATCGTATTCCTGCGTCATCCATCCGTACTGGCCTTTCAGTTCAATTTCGAACGCGCTCTTGTCCAGGGATTTCAGACCGGTACCCTTAATCGATACGGTAACCTTTCCGCCGTTATTATCGAAAGAAGTCTGATTGGCGGACCAGGATGTGATTGACTGCGCCGGAGTCTCTCCGGAACCGCCTGCTGCCGCAACAGTGACGGCATTGTCCCCGATGGTTTTAAATCCATAATACGCTTTAGTACTGTATTGAAGCACATATTTCACTTCTGCAGATGTGGTATTCTCCGGAACCTTGAATGTCACTTCTGCGGTGTTTGCATCTTTGAAAGAAGCGACTCCGCTTACGGTCTGATAACCTGCTGCATTTTTCAGTTGATAATAGTAGCCGGCTTTACTGAGTAAGGTGCCCGTCACTACCGCTTTAACCGTACCCCCTTCGGAGGTCAGGGAAGTCTTATCCAGTGAAGCACCGGCTAAGCTGGAGTCCGCGGTTATCGAAAGTGCTTCAATATCCGAGGAATTTGCACTCCCGTTGACATCCATCAAACTTCCGGGTTGAAATTTAATGTACCCGTATTTCTTGGATGTGTCGTTAACTTTGATAATGACCTTATTGCCATCTGCCGTTACCGACTGTGCGAATTTCTCATATTCATCGCTGTAGCCCACTTTTGCCAAGACTTTGTCTTTGACATCATCGGAAACACTTACATTCTGGCCGAATTTGACAGTAATTTCGTCTTCCGCCGTCCACTTTGCCTCTTCCAAAGTGAGGCTTGCAGAAGCCGCAAAGACGCTCATCGGCATGCTGAATGTCAGCGTGATTGCTACAGTCATGAGAAGTGATAAAATACGTTTTCTCATAAAACAATCTCCTTTTTCTGTTAACAGGAAATACCCCAGTGTAATTCCTTGAGAATTATATCACGATATACAGTGGCGCCTTTTCCTTTTTGTCTAATATAGCTTTTTTTAATATTGTTGTGTTTTTGTATAGTTAATATGAATAGTTGTGCTTTGTTCAATTGGACTTATTATTTTTTTGTATGGTTTGATATGGTTATGGGGTCATAAAAGGAGTTCAGCCTGGGTTCAAGTTCGAGCCGGCGTGACATGGCCAGGCCTACAGCGGGGCCATGTCTTTGGCGGGGCCGACGTGGTGCTTCACCTCCCGCTATCCCTTGTTTCTTCGTCGTCGGGCACCACGTCGGATGGGCGAATCGGAGCACGGGGACGGGCAGCGTGGTGCCTCACCTCCCGCAAACCCTTATTTCTTCGTCGTCGAGCACCACGTCGGATGGGCGAATCGGAGCACGGGGACGGACGGCGTGGTGCTTCACTGCCCTCAAACCCTTATTTCTTCGTCGTCGAGCACCACGCCCCCCGACTGAATCGGCGCTCGATGCCGGACGGCGTGGTGCCTCTCCGCCCGCTAGCCCTTGTTTCTTCGTCGAGGGGCACCACGCCCACTGACTGAATCGGGGCTCGGGACCGGTTGGCGTGGTGCTTCACCTCCCGCAAACCCTTGTTTCTTCGTCGCCGGGCACCACGCCCCCTGGCTGAATCGGGGCTCGAGACCGGATGGCGTGGTGCTTCACCTCCCACTAGCCCTTGTTTCTTCGTCGAGGGGCACCACGCCCACTGACTGAATCGGGGCTCGGGACCGGTTGGCGTGGTACTTCACCTCCCGCAAACCCTTGTTTCTTCGTCGCCGGGCACCACGCCCCCTGACTGAATCGGGGTTCGAGGCCGGACGACGTGGTGCTTCACCGCCCGTTAACCCTTGTTTCTTCGTCGCCGAGCACCACGCCTCTGATTTCCTCCAACCGGACAATTCCGGGAACCCGCCCCGGGTTCCCGGAATTCCCATCTCCCCCAAAAAACGAAAAATGTCGGCCAAGGTGCTGCTCCCGCAGCCCCTCGCCGACATTTCCCCTTTTCCCCTATCAATCGGTAGAGACTGTCCTTTCTC
>ERZ1026880.225-NODE-225-length-31195-cov-6.427264_pt1 | contig 31195 bp, 28 predicted proteins | sample MGYA00380170_ERZ1026880 | MGnify/ENA primary metagenome ERZ1026880 (study PRJEB33269, sample SAMEA4719806) | human gut metagenome | biome: human-associated habitat; feature: organic feature; material: feces | place: Cameroon | collected 2013-10 ...
TCTTTGTACAGAAAGTGTACGTTCCCGCCATTCAAGGGAACTACGACCTGGAATGACAGCGCGTTTGTCGTAGAGGTTCGCGATCTGTTTGCATAGGGGCATACGTTCTCATACTGGACGACAAAAACCTGCTCCGTTCCCACGGATGTCTCGGCCACCGACACTTTAGAAGCCGGTTCGTTTGCGGTCAGATAAAGATCGTCAAGGTAGGGCGCGAGGACAAGCGCATTCGTGCATATCGCGTATTCGAGGTTCGCGCCGCTTTTTACGCTGAAATCCCCTTCGTGTCCCGAGCGGGGCAGATAGACGATTCCGTTCACGTCAATGACGACAGTTGACAGTTTCTCGCCATTCACGGACACGGGGGTGGAGAGTTCATAGTCAATGAGCGAGCCGTCGGCGTCGCTGAAACGAGACGTTACGTCCACAGCGTCTGCCGGCAAGGAGACCCAGGTCATTGTGCCGGAAACGTCAAGCACACCAGTCTCCGCAGAATCAGTAACACCATCTCCGTCTGTGTCGGCTACAATTGGGTTGGTGCCGATTTTGCATTCCACGAGATTACATAGCCCATCCTCGTCCTTGTCTCCATCCGCACCTTCGCTGCCTGTTGCGGAAAGCGGATTCAGCCCGTTGACGTGTTCCCACTCGTCGTAGAGTCCGTCGTCGTCCGTGTCTGGATAACGCGGACTTGTGCCTATCGCGACTTCGACTCCGTCAGCAAGCTTGTCTCCGTCGGTATCAGCAACCAGGGGATTGGTTCCCGCGCCGAAATGGTATGCTATTGTCATGCCGTTTGTGACCGCCCCTGCCTCGTTGAATGCCACGGCAAACGTCTTCTCCCTCCTCGGCAACTGCGCACCAATGGATGCCGATCCTCCATCGAACGCAACCGCCATATTCACATAGCGCACATAGACCGTGTTCGTTTCAGTCTGCGGAATCACAACTTGGAACGTACCTGTGACTGTTGCATTGTCTTTTTGGGCATATAGCCTTATGCTGTTGTACTCGATGACGGCATAACGCTTGGCATTGACGGTAATGTCGGCAACTCTTATTTGCGATCCACCGTTCGCCTTCGCATACAGATCGTCCCAATAGGCTGCCACAGCCGTGTGATACGAACTAAGATAGGCAGAGGAGATATCGCTGTTGCCGGACGAGACGGAAAACGAGGACGTCTCTCTGTCAGACATCATACCGACAACACCGTCAAGACATATTGTCACGTTTGTATGGACATATCCCGCGCACATTACGGGGAACGGCAATGGCACAACAAAACGGTCGCTATCATAATTCTGGGTGGCGCAAAGAATGTTTGTTCCTCCTGATGTATTGAAAGAAGGCAGATCTCCACGGTATTCCCACCAGCCAAGTTCTTCTCTGTCTCCAATGCCATCCTCGTCCGTGTCTGCTTCGGCGGGGTTGGTTCCGGCATCATATTCCGAATAATTGGACAGACCGTCATTGTCGAGATCGAGTGCTGAATCGACAACGAGAGGATTGAGGCCGTAGTACGCCTCCCATCCATCAGGCATCCCATCCGCATCCGTATCGGCGGAACGCGGATCGGTGCCAACGGACACTTCCACGCCGTCGGGAATAGCATCGCCGTCTGTATCTGCCACAAGCGGGTTGGTGCGATACGCCAAGACTTCCTCCGAGTCAGAAAGCCCATCCCCGTCAGTATCGGTCTTGGACGGGTCGGTACACGTGCCGATTGAATACTTTATAGTCATCCCGTCCTGCGGGAAATCGGCGGTGATCGGCCACGATAGGTTATAGAACCTTTCTCCTGACTTTCTCGAAGGCAGCCAGCCGCATTGGATGCCAGCAGCAAAACTCACCTCGCGGAATGTGTTTGATGCACACAGGTAGCTGACATAGACGGTGTTTGTCTCGTCGTGTGGCAATATCAGCTGACAGGTGATTAGCTCGTTAGTATCGTCATGGTCATACAGCCCCAAATTGCGGTATTCCACAACATCAAATAACCTGCCATCCGAAACGATACTCCCGTAAAGGATCTTGCTGCCCCAATCAGACGTGCGAGCATAGAGGTTTGCACCGCACAACGCCACCGTAAGGTGCGACGCCGACCATTGCGAATTGCTCAAGTTGCTATTGTAGTAGTAGTACCCGCCCGTCACATTCGTCGGGCAAAGCAGGTACACCGTCCCGTCCAGACATACGCGGGCGTTTGTGTAGCACACATCGTTGACTACGGTCTCCGACGCAAGGGGAATCTCCTTGGAATAGCCGTTTAACGTCGAATAGCCAGAAAGTATATCCGTACCGCCAGACATGTCAAACCACATGAAGTCATCTTCAACGAGGGCAGTCATCGCGCCGAGTTCCTGCGCGTCGGAAAGACCGTCCTGATCGGAGTTAGCCCTGCGCGGATTCGAGCCAGACGCGACCTCGTCGCCATCGCCCACACCATCGCCGTCGGTATCGTAAGCAAGTGGGTTTGTGTTCACACGAGGCGAAAGTTCAAGTCCGTCCGAAAGACCGTCGCCGTCAGAGTCGAACTTCGCGGGGTCGGTAAACGTCCACAATGTCTCGATGTCATCGGCAATACCATCTCCGTCCGAGTCGAAATCTACACCAAAGCGATAAAAACCTACGCCTCCAAATGTATCGACAAACCAATGCCTCATGGACGGCATGACATCATTCTGTGTCACCGCAAATGAATGGGCATTCGTATCGGCCGGCATTGGAATCATGCAGAGAGGCGTCCATTTGCGCTCCAGAAGATTCGTGGACGAGAACAAGTAGAGGTTGCGGGAGTCTGTATAGTCAAAGAGATTTGTCGCCCAACATGTTGCGAAATAGGCCGTTTGATTGGTTTGATCAATCCCGAACTCGGTTATTGCGAGGGCGTTTGTGGAGACTTCTTCCGGCAGAGAGCGAGGCTGGACGGTCTCGACAACGCGGGTCATGGTCGAGGAGATGTCGTCCATCAGTCCGGAAGGAAGAATGCCGCGCTCTTTCGATCCGCCCCAGAGGGTGAAGAAGCTGACGGTGCAAATGACGACAAACTTGTGCAAGGGCGTCAGGCTGAAGAACCACTTTAGCTCCTTTGCAAACGGCTTGGCCTTGTAGCAGAGCATGATGAGCCACAGGACAAACAATCCTGCAGCCGTACCGACAAGCCACGGCGTCGCCGCTTCGATGGCCATGTGTACATATTGAGCAATCATGTAGATCATGACGCATTCTCCTTGCCTCGTTTATGTCCTTTGGGCGAAGTTGGCGGTTCCGGGACGTAGCTTACGATGTCGCCGATGTCGCAGTTGAGGGTGCCGCATATTTTTTCGAGAATAGGCGTCGCCACGGCCTCGCCCTTCGACATCTTCGCAAGGGTCGTGGGAGACAAGCCGATAGCTTCACGCAGATCGGAGCGTGTCATGTCGTGGTCAATCAACTGATGCCAGAGTTTTTTATAGCAGAGAGCCATTGCCGTTCACCTGATTCGACTTTTTTGCTGAATACAGGGGTATTATATCATATCTTCGGCCAAAACACAATAGCCGTATGTATGATAACTCCACATTCGTGGAGTATTAGTCCATCGGCAACAGCCAGTCCAGACTCACATAAAACCGCAAGGCGAGACCGGCTTTAGCCGTCCCGCCTTGCTGAACAACCGCCGCCCTCCCCCGCTACAGAGCGTCTGTTATGGCATCAAGAACTGGCCTTGCGACCTCGTCGCCCGTGTGCGCCGCTCGCGGCTTGACAAAGGACACGACGATGACACGCTGCGGCCTGTCGGCGGGATATTACTCTATATCCTGCAGACGCGCAATCTGACTGCCTATTCAGATGTCTTACTATCATCAACCAAATTATAAGCTATCAGAACTTCTTTATCATACAAGTTCTCAGCAATGATTTTCGCCTTCCAGACCTCCGCTTCCTGACGTTCGCTTGGATTGTCACTATCGCGAAGTTCAACATACCAAGGAAGCCAAAATCCCATGAGTCCGAAATCTACTGCAAGTAGTTTTAAGACGGCATGTACTTCGGCTTTGATAGCCGGATCATGACTATGCCGGTATCTATAGAAGAACGCCGCAGCCGTTGCCATATTATCACCCGCTATCGCCAACAGCTCATCGTGGGAGAGATCTTCAGCATCAAGTACACCGAAAGCAATCAAAGCCGCTTTGTCAAATACTCCCTCGTCAAGTATCCTCTTCCTCCAACCTTCCGCCTCGCGCTGTTCTTTTGGATTACCGCTGTCGCGCAATGCCGCATACCAGTCCGGCCAGAAGCCAGAATGCTCAAACTCCTCCGCGAGTGACCTTAAAACCCCATGCACTTCTGCTTTCAGCACAGGATCGTCGCTGTATTGATATCGATAATAGAACGCTTCGGCGGCCAACGAATCAGTATCGGCCAATGCCAACAGTTCATCATGCGACATCTTGTCGTAATCCGAATCTTCGCAATCCATGTGTTTCCCCTCCTAAAGGCCGGACAATCCAGTTCCGATTCCCATCAAGACGCCTGAAAGCACCTGCCCGGCGGTGTTCGAGGCGTTTGGGTTGCTCGCGCATCCTGCACAAGCCAACAAAAGAACGCATATAGCGGCAAACAACAAGTGTGGTTTCATAGTGCTGAATTCTCCTTTCTTAGTCGTAATTACCTTGGTTTGACATAAGGTTGATCAGATTTAAGTCTATCGCAGAAGCTATCTGACGTATCTCATCTGCCGTAGGCACTGATGATATTTCAGCCGAAGACTTCAAGTTGTCGAGCATTCGCTTTAGTGTAAGTCTTTCAGCAGATTGGCTTTTAGTCCAAACTACACGCACTCCATGTTTATCCCATACGGCCTGCTCCATTCTCTCGTTTGCCACAACAAGTTTTTCTGGACATACAACCACTGCATTAAATGGGGTTCCCGGCTGGTTCCACTCAAAAGCCGTTTTTAGACGCAGCGCATAAAAGACAGGAGACATTACAGAGGTTGAGCCAAATGACCAGAACGGCGGCGAAAGGATATTAGGAATAAGAGTCCCGTCAATGGTCTCGTCGGCAGCAAGACACTTGCCTGGTGTCAAATGCGCGATGACAAAGACATAAGCAAGTCCCTTAATCTGATCGACTTGATATGGATATAGCCTGGCATCCTTAAAGTGCGATGTGCTTAAGACAAGTCCGTTGCGATCACGTACCTCGGTGCTGACCGCCAATTCAATCACATCACAATCAACCGCGTTGACATCATTCTTCATATGAATCCTCCCTTCATTCTTACTTTCGGAATGGTGCGAGGTCTTCCCATTTGACGAATATCGACGGCACATTGCCCAAGGAGTCGGGTTTCCATGTCCATTTTACGCCCTCCTTTTTTATCTGCATATCCGGATTGGCGGGATCGATAATCCATTTCGCATTTTCTTTCTGGGCTACATCTTCCCACAACTTCGCTTTGTCGGGATCCATATTTTCAGCAGCAAAACGCTTCCATATGACATCCGACAAAGCATTCAGCTTTTCTTGCGCAAAATAATCCTCTATGCTCAACTCTCTGCCGTCCGGTAGGCTATAGACCTTGGCGCAATATGACGAGTGGACCCCGTGTCCGTCATCGTTGTCATAGCCTTCATTCCAAACGCATAGTACAGGCCTCTCATACCATTCAGCATTCTCCTTCGCTGCTATGCCAAACGGCCAGTCAAGATGCAGGTCGGCGCAGAAAGTCCATTGACTACAGCAATGCCACCAGTGACCATTCAACATTCTTGGCGGATCGCATTTGTATGAGTCTTGTGCACACGCTTTGATTCCAGATATCGCCAATTCAAGCGCCTTGGTGGTGACGCGACCATCGTCCTTCGCTGGGAGTCGTCTGGTTTGACGCGAAAGAGCATCACCAACCAGTCGCCACCAATCGGCAGGCTGCAAGCCGAATTCGTCAAACTCCCTGACTTCACCTTCCTCTGCCCACAGTTCCTTACTGCGCTTTTTGAGCGTCTCTTCTGTCTCGCCAAGTGCCTCGGGCGCAATGTAAACGACGGGAGTTTTGTCATCCTTCCATACAGTCCAGACGACCTCGCTTGTGAAAGCCATCCACAAGATTGCCTTTCGCACCTTGGCGAGCGCGTCCTTCGACAGCCCAGCCTTCTCCTCCGGCCATTCAATGTGAACATTGACGGATACCTTCGAGCCACGGCTCCCCTCATGGTCTAGTTCATACTTCTTTACGTCCGTCATCTTGTGCGCCGGGCCTTTGCCCCTAAACTCATACGAATGGATGGAGTACCGCCCCTCGTGCCGATCCGCCGGCTCGACATGCTCGATGGCATTCTGCCCAACATTTACATCCGGATCAGCATAAGGGTCTTGATAGACCTCGTCCTGTTCACGCGAACACGCGAAACAAAGCAACCCAACTATAACTAAAGTAAGTATCGATTTGATGTTGGTCATAGAGGTTCCTTTCAAGATGAAGCGTTCTCGATATTGTCGACACAAATGCCTTGTGGCACCGGCGGTTTCACATAACGGCCATTTTCTATATCGCGCTGACGTTCCATTTCCACTTCGGATTCATATTTTGCTTTTAGCTGCCCCAATACATCATCAATATCAACAATTCCTTTGCCTACATCATTGTCCTTATAATATTCAATCCAATCAAGCATCGCAAGCGAATTACCATGCCAATCATCATAAGTTCCGCGCTCAAGATGCGCCCTCACTCTGGTGTAATCCATTAAATCAAAAAAGAACTCATTAGCTTGTACTGGTTCCACTGGCAGACGGCAACGCCAATACCAATCGCAGCATCCATTCCCGTCAACCGTTTTATGCTTAGAGTCAAAACCAAGTAGAGCATTGGCAAGATCTCCCTGCCTATTGTGCTTCTCGGCATACGCCCACAGCATATTGAGGAACTCGGCGGTAGGCTCCCCGCCAGGCATCAACTGGACAATGCGGCAAAGCCGAGATGCGTCATCAATAAAGAATTCACACATTGCCGCATCTTGCACATGGTCATCCTGTGAATCATCATTGCTGTTATCGAGCGGCTTGCCCAATAGGTACCTATTTATCTCTTTTGCCCGATCTGATGGTAGCAAATCAAACGAATGCGGAATGTAATCGCCACCCATTATTGATGAAACTGTCTTCCCGTCAACGAACTTGCGAAGCGTCTTGATTCCAAACGCAAAGGCTTGTGACTGGTTTCTAAAGTAATTGGAAAAGGTTTCGTGATTTATGAAGCCCCTTACATGTGTGCGCAACCAAACTTCGTTAGGTCTATCGGCGACGATTTCGCCAACTTCAAACATCGCCAGCAAGGTAAAAGGCGCATCGGAACTGCACAATACGACTTTGCATCCCGGAGCCATCCACTCAGGGCATCTCTTGCGATACTCATAGGATTTTGATCCTTCCAGTATTTCGTCACAATACTTCTCGTCGATCTTCAGGAGACATATTGGACTATTCATCTGACTTGCTCGTTTCATTGTGTGCCCTCGCTTCCGTTTCAAGCTCCTTCTCAAGTTCCCTTTCAACCTTGATTATTGCATTGCGCCTCAACCTGATCTTGGTCAATGTGCTTTCCAGGTCAATAATGCCATCGCCAATGCTCTCCTTTATGTCCTCCATCGTGTCAAGATCGGCCTCAATTGCATCAATATCTTCCCTAACATACTCACCCGCCTCAACTTCAGCCCTTGTCCAGGCATACCTCTCAACTTCGTTGAAGAATTCGGGACATCTACTCGGCAGATGGCATTCTCGATACCAATCGCGGGCCAACTTGATCTGGGGATATTCGCTTCGTTTGTCATACGCGAGCAATGCATTTGCGAGATCGACCTTCCGATTCCGCAAAACAGCATAAGACCAAAGCTTCTGCAGGAAATCGTGCGTGGGATTCCCATGCGGCATCATCCGCACCGCACGCAGAAGAGCATACGGGTTCTCGATAAAGAACGCGCAAATAGCCTCGTCTCCGTCTGTCAAAGGCACCACTGCATCATTTTCTTGCATATAACATTACCTCCTTTTGACCGCTTCTGTAATTACCAATATTCATTTTACTTATGGAGTGGCTTTCCCATAACCCATTCTTCTGACGATTTCCGCGAAAGCCATCGCCGGTCTGCCGCCGCCCTGATGGATGTATGGAACACCCTCTATGCGCCTTGTCTCATAACATACGACAAGCACGTACTTGGGATCGTCAGCAGGAAAGAATCCTGCAAAGCTAGCAGTAAATTTGTCAAATTCGTGCTCATAGGAATTTGGTTTCGTCCGCTGCATGGTTGATGTCTTACCAGAGACGCGGACACCATCAACCGCTGCACGTCGTCCTGTCGCTCTTCGAGGGACGAGACTTTTAGCGATGTCTGAAGGGTTTTCGTCCTTGAGGCCATCAAATCCCTTTAGATCATCCGCTTTAACGGCTCCTTCGAGAATTGCGCACGTGTTGTCTGCTGCATTGCGCGACACGGCCTGCACTTTGTTTGTGGATGCTGTATGCGTGTACAATGTCGTGCCAGATGCATCCGTTATCCTCTTGACAACATACGGATCAACGCACAGCCCATGATTTGCCAATGTCGCATAGGCGCGGGCAATCTGGATGGAGGTAATTTCCACTCCCTGTCCAATAGGGATTCTCGTTCTGAGCAATCTGCACCATCGATCAGGCGGCAACATGCGTCCCAGTTTCTCGCCCGAAAAGCCAATCCCAGACCTTATGCCAATGCCAAACTTATTCAGTATGTCGTATTCCTTCTCCCGCCCAACAAGTATTCCTAGCTTTGCCAGCACCACGTTGGATGAGTAAGTGAGTGCGGTGGAGACCGTTAGCGTGGACTCCCAGAAGTGGCTCCCATCACTTGGCAACCTGTAATCGCTGAAGTATGCCTCCAACGAGTTTGTGAACAGTTCGGTATTCGGCGTAGCAATGTCCGCGTCAATAGCCGCAGCAACAGTTAGCGTGGACAGCAGATGTCCGGGCATAAACATCCTTGTAAGGGCAAAAGGACGTGGCGCATCAGCATCGCCGCCGCAGTCGGCAAGCACCAAAACCGCGCCGTCTTTCACAGACAGGATAGTCGCCCAGCCTACTCCGGTATCGTTTGTATCTGCATGGCGAGTCAAGACCTCCAACACCATGCGTTGCAGTGATACGTCTATGGTCAACTCCGCCGCTCGACCATCACCTGCGCTCACAATGCATTTGTTAGTCGCAAGGTTTGATAGCGCAGCATCTTTAATCGCAGGGATATCTATCGAATGGACAGACTCATCCTTCGACATCGTACCATCGCGAACGGAGTTGTACCCGCATCCGGCAACGGACATCAATCCAATGGCCGTCATCAAAGTGTTCTTAAGGATTCTAACCTTTGTGTCCATGACTGTTCCTATTTTTGCTTTCTTGTAAAGTACTGTTGACTAAGTCATAACGGCAATTCAAAGTTGCCAGTAATTCCTGCTGCCTTGGCAAGTGCCTCGCATTGGCTGGCTGACCATGCCTCCATCTTGTCGAGCGCGTCATTGTGGGCTTCGCAGAGACGAGACACTATTTCTTGGGCGGACGCCTCTGAAAGAGTTTCATCTGCGTTCAGCGATACGATGCGGTAGTCACATAGCACTAGGCAAAACTTACCATCCGCGCTTTTCCCTACGAATGGGCGTTGTCGTGTCTGTTGCTTCAGCGCAGACAGCCATGAGGTGACCTTTCTCGCCTTCCCCAGCAGTACGGCGGTCTCTTCGGTTGATAAAGTAACATTACCATTACTTTTAGTTGTCTTCTGTTTGTTCATAGTGTCCATTCCATTTATTCTTTGGTTATCCAGTTTTCCGGTTCCGTTGAGAATCGGCTGGCAATTGGCGCCATGTCAATGACATCGTATTTGGGGGCTTCTGCGTCACCGATTGGCAAAGATGCAAGATGCTCACGCAATGTCGGTAGCGTAGTTTCGTCGATTCCAATAGTACGCACCATTTCCGTACCACAGTTCTCACGCCATGTTTTCTGCATTTCCTCATCATTGATGACTACACATCCTTTAGGCAGCACAACAAGTGAATCAATACTTGCGTTGGGCAATTCGCGTCTGAAGAAATCACGACACTTCATTGCCTGAAACACAGGTGAAACCTGGTGGTCGCTCTCCGAAAACCAGAGAGGCGGCTCTCCATTGAATGATTCCTCGTCAGACAACCAGTCGTCCTTTAATTCACAATATAAGATGACAAGCAGCCGGTGTTTGATTTCAATCACGTCATAACTGTAAAGACGTGCATTCCCTGGCCCATAGCGCACCAAGACCTGTCCGTTGTACCTTTCCACCTCTTTATCGACTGCTTCCTTGATTTCAGCATACGATGCCTCAGTCGCCTCCAAATGTTCACCTACTTCCTTCTCGATCTCCTTCTCGAATTTGGTGTCTTCGGGGAACATCCCTTTTAGCCGAGGCGGTTGAATGGATGTCGCCTCATCATCTGCGTTACACTCATTGTCTTGCTGCGGTTCATCAAATGGAATCATAGATAATGCATCATGATAAACAGGCACATTGAAGCGCACATCCTGTACCAACGATAAGTTTCTATACACGCCAGTTGGCTGATTATACAGTTTTGACGCAGTAGCTTCTTCGTCGGAGTCAAAAGAAACTTTATAAAACGATCCGAAATTGGGCCTGAACCAGAGTTCGTCCTTATCCTTTCCGAAAAGGAACGCGACATCCTCTGGTTTTACCTCAAGGTCTGTTTCGCCAGCCCCCAACATGATTCCGACTTCGCCATCAGAGGAAAACGCACAGAAAGAAATGTCTTCTCTGACCTCAATAGGGTGCTCTTTCCTAAACCATGCGGGGATGCTTTCACACTTCGTTGCCATATTCAGCTCCTTTCTTGATTATCGCTTTCTTGAGCATTCGGAGATCATCGTGAAAGAGCGTCCTGCGCTCTACAAGCATTTTCGCAAACCGGCCTAACACAGTTTTTGAATTGCGTAGAAGGTCGCTAACCTTGCTGTAACGCTCTTCAAGGAGTTTCCTTGCTGTTGTCTTCATCTGTTCGTCGGCATCTTCAAGGTACAATAGGCCATATTCAGGGCTAAATCCATTCTGAATGTAGCTGAAGGCAAATCTTGTCGCATTCCTCAAGTCCGACTCCGCACCGGATGGCGGAAATCCCATGACCTCCTGTCCTGCACGCCCAGCGAGTGAAATGTCTATGCTTTGAAGTATCGATGCACTCGTGCAGCACGTCTTATCAGATGATTCGACATATCCCAAGCGGGACGATCCGTCTTCGACGATGGAGCATTGTATGAAATCCCGGCCCACAGCATCACAGACAAAGGCATGCGACGCTTCGTGTATGGCAACGCTCATCAACTGATCGTCATCGAGTTTGGTAGATGTTGTACTTTCTCCTGAAACTACAACCCGGCGCACCTTCGCATACATTTCGCGGGTTAGTCGTCCAGACTCCGCAATGGTCATCGCAAGCTCACGAACAATTGACTTCAGCATTGCGCCAGACATATCCTCAGTTGTGCGAACCATGAATTCAAGTAGCTTCGGATCAGGCGCGGGCTTGAGTCCACATTCCTTAATCTCCATTGTCAGAAGTTTGCGGCGGTTTTCTGCATTCAAACCACGAAAGGTAATTAGATGGCCGAGACGCCCATCGCGCATTATTGCTGCGTCGAGTGAATTTGATCTGTTAGTTGCCCCAATATATAGAATCTTGCTTTTGGGATCGTTTCTGAAGCCGTCTATCTGTTCCAGCAACAAGTTAAGCCTCTCCACGTATGCCGGCGTCTTATCTTCGTCGCGGTCGCTGGCAACGGCGTCAAGCTCATCAAGAAAGACGATAAGCCCGTCACGCCCATAGCGTCTGAATGCACCGAACGCGCTCATTATCGCTTCAGCGGACGACAATTCGGAACAGTTCAGTACCGCATAGGGGCACTTGATTTCTCCGGCGAGACATCTTACGAAGCTAGTCTTCCCTGTTCCTGGGGGACCACACAGAATCATTCCGTCTGGCCGAATGCTGCTTTTACCTTCAAAATAGTTTATCCACCGTCTCGCATACTCAATCGCAGACTCCAATCCAACCAACTTGTCGAACGAGTCTCCTGCTTGTGGTGGCTCTATCTTAATTATGCCATCGCGGACGGCAGGAAGCAGCGCGTAGTCGCCCGATTTAACATTAAGGACAAGTCGGGACTTGTCGAGTGTTGCCGTTGCTGACACAAGCCTGCGTTTGCGCATCGCAAGATTCGAGGACACGGAGTTCACGTCTATCGTATCATCAGAATCGATCTCGCCGACTATCGACTTAACCTCGGCACCATTGGCTTCCATGATCGTCTTCCTGATGGGATCACCTATATTGGCTTTGACCATCGGTGCGACTTCACTTGGATTCAGAGAGGTGACTCCTTCTATGAGGACATCGGCAAGACGGTTTGCATCAATATCCACTTTCCTTGCAATTGACTTTTTGATTGATGAGATCTCCGCATCAATCCCGCGGATGAAAACTTGACGCAGTTCATGGACCGTAAGCCCTCTCAACATCACCACCTCATTCGACACCCCTGCAAGTGTAGAGATGTTGTCTCGACGATTCTGGTCTCCGATTCCACTTGTGACTTCTTCGACAATCCGAGTCCTTGTCTTATCTGAATTTGCATCGTCAAAATATGCGCCATCACAACCGGCAGATGTCAGTAGGATTATTGTCGCCTTCCGAAAGGAAATCTCTCGCCCTGCCATGTCGTCTTTGAGATGTCCAACTGTTATGGCCCTCATAATGTGGCTGCGGGCTATTGGATGGAGCAAATCAAAGTTCTCGATGACGATAATTGCATTGGGGTTGTCAATCACAGGCCCAGTGAATGTGCCAATACGAGCTCCGCCTTTCCAACTTGAGTCATACCCGATCACATCATGCGATGTATTCTCGGACGCAAAAAGCCCTCCGTTTAGAACGGTAACAGAACCTTCACGGCACTGGGCAATGGCCTCTGAAAGAATATTTGCGACGAGTGTTTTGCCAGAGCCGGACTTTCCAACAATCGTAAATACGAGCGGCGTCGTGCGCTCTTCTGGCGGTAACAACCAATTGCCGAGGAGCGAATCACATATTCTTGATGTAGCCACATCCTGTCCCACAATCCCATCCAGCATCTGCTTAAGAATATTAGCTACAGCACGATAAACGTCACGTTCTCGGCGCTTCCTTACGCCGTTCCTGCCAATTCGTTTGACGCTTTCCATGACTTTTGCATTGTTTATGGACAACCCATTCGCGCTGAGCAATTCATGAACAGGACTGTCGGGGCAATCGTCAATCAGCAACGCGGCACCGACATGATGTATGTCTATCAAGTTGGCATCTGTGGCTTCGACGACCTTGCCAAGTACACCTCCATAGATGCTGAGTACGCGGTAGGCCTCACGCGAGAAAGCCATCTTGCAAGGCTCAAGGCTACTTACATCTTGGAATGGAAGTTCACCGACAAAAAACAGCTGATTACGCCCCAACAAACGATTGAGAAGTTTTGGAGACATGGCACAGAGGGCGGCAAGAAGATGCCTCCTTTCAATCAGGGAATCTCCTTCGTGCTTGGCAACAGCAGCCGCACGGTTCACCAACGCCGTATACCGTACTGAGAATTTTGGCTTGTTCATATGTCCTCCTACATCCACAGACGCAAAGAGTTGTTTCTTATTGCACCGCAACTACATATTCGGCACATGCAGGCTGTGCTTCTTTCTTGGCAGGGTAATCGCTCCATTTGACAGCAGTACAGACCTCCGTAGAATTCACGCAGGCTTTAGACATCGATCTCATTACTTCCATTCCGCTCACGTACCATATCAGTGCGGACATGGGTAGCACAATTAGAATGTCTATGGGACTCCCTGTGCCGATTATGGCATCGACTAATGTGCACACTGCAACGCCAAAAGCGATTGTTCGAGAGACCCACATGGTAATGACACCAGTATGACGCTCCGTCCATACATGGGACAAGATTGTTCTAAGAGCCCGTCCTCCATCAAGTGGGAATGCTGGTATAAGGTTGAAAATTAAAAGTATCACGTTAATTCGCAAAACAGCATTTGCCCAGACCACAAGAAATGGGAGACCTTCAATTGTGGCATCATCACCGTACAACAGCTCTATTGTCTGGCACAGTCGTGCCGTAATGTCACCGTCAAGCAATCCGATTTCCAATGCTACGAGACCAACACAAATCATACCGTTACCTAACGGCCCGGCAAGAGAGATGAAGAAGTCATCCCAACGTGTCCCAGAACGTTTCCTGAGAAGCGTGTAACCTCCGATTGGTAGGAGTCCAATCTCCCTAACACGATACCCCAAATAATGACCCGCCCATGCATGACACATCTCATGAAACAGGAGCGATGCAGCAATCCCGAGGCAAAAGGACATCAAGGCGATGATTAGTCTGAAATCTGGCCAACAATACACAGCAATGGCAATTGGGATTGAAATAAGGCTATAGTTAATTGTGACCAGAACACCAAATAATCTACCAATGCGAAAACGTGCATTGATAAACCAAAGTAAGTTAGTCCATATTGTTTCATGCATAGCGAACGTTCATCATTCTCATTATGGGCTGAGTAAACTCATAGCTATGCGGAACATATAGTCAAATAGCTTGGCCATAGTCCGAACAACAGCCCACAGCAACAAGAACAACGCTCCGAGTATCTGCCCAAGCGCATCGACCAATCTGACAGACGACGACATATGCGACCTCACGCCTCTTCCTCAGTGATGATTTTCTACATGGAGAATTTTCCCACAGCCAGGGCAATCACAGTCGAAAGCTGCATAGTGGCTGAATTGCGTGGCATCAAATCTAGTATTACAAACACAACAGACAACTGTTAATTTAGTAGGCTGTGGCACGATATCATTTGCTGCTATTGCTTCGCTACGGCATACCTTTTCCCCGGTGCTTTTCTTGCCCGAATCAGGAACAAAGTACGATTTGACCTTTGTGACAACACCCCAAGAATAATGATCGTCAAGCCAATTAAACCCGATTGCAGCCCATACAATGAGCATTGAGACCCCAAGCACTTTCCAAATCCAGTGTTCTTTTTCAACATGTGGCAAAGTGTCATGACCACCAACATATCCGTCACAGACAACATTACCTGTTCGTTCATCAATGTACATTGGCGTTGCCCTTTATTATTCAATGCTTATTAGCAATCTTGGCAAATCCAGCTTTGCACATTGCTTCCAACCCACTCTCTTCTTCCCCTGAGTCTAGCATTCCTTTGGCCATGCCACAAGTACAACAGTTCTCCATGCGTGGTATTCTAGCTCCATACCAACGTAGCGGACAAATTTTTCCATGCCCACTATCATCAAAAGGTGCCCATGAACTACTCTTAAATACATACTCCCTACGGTTAACAAAAAGAAAATAATTAAAGCCCATAAACTCCGCATTAAGCTCTGCAAAAGGATTTTCATCGTCATCCTTTGCCAACTCCCAGATTGCCAAGCGAGCTGCAAAACTTGTAATCGATGATATATCTGTTGATATGCCCGGCAGCACCTTGTAGTGTTTCATGTCCTCTGGCCGTGCATACGCTGCCAGCCGTCCGGCTTTCTTTGCAGATGCCCAATCGTCTACCGCATCATCTGCGCCTTGTGTAAACAAACAATTGTAACAGCACTCTCCAGGCTTTGTGATCAAGATGTCGCCTGATTCAGCTCGTGTTGTGCATCGTGTATAGATACAGGGACGTTTCACACGTTCCAAGGACTTGGCCATAATAGTTCTACTGGCGTGGTTGTCTGTCGAAACTATTGCTAAATCTACGCCAGACAACAATTCGTCCATCATTGCCTCATTTTGTGTTATGTCGATTGCGACTTTAGTGATTTCACAATATGGATTCTTCCCACGCACACGTTCAGCAAGGACGTCAACCTTCAAGCGCCCGCAATCTGCCAATGTCGCATCTCTCAAACGATTAAGATTGCTCGCCTCAACTCTGTCCATGTCACACAAGATGATATGCCCAACTCCCGCCTGCGCAATATGCGACACCATGTCAGCGCCCATGCTCCCACAGCCAAGAAACAATACCCTTTTGTTCTCTAAGATGGGAGACTCCAGTAAGCCACAACCAAGCGCGAATCGCCTTGCTTTCGTTGGAATCACCATAACATTAGGCACTATTCGATACTCACCATTATAAATCTCGCTTACGGTTACCTCCTCATCGTCAGAATCCTTGTGGACAACAAACCGCAAATCGTCTGTACGAATATTCTTATCCATAAGGTGTTCTGTTTGCAATTCAGTGCAGAATACAACCGAACTTTTAGTACCTTTTGCCAATGGGTTCGGCGACATGACAATCTGCGCCACACCCTCGTCATCAAGCGTATATGCGCAACCGCGCACTGGCATGGCTGCGCCCATGACTTTCTCCAGATCGTCGCCTCTGATTACAGCGACTTGGACATCAACTCCTCCAAATCGACCGCCCATGTCTGGGTCGTGAACAATCGCAGGTGGCGTCCTATCGTTCCCAGCATAAGGGACAACTGTCAAGTTCCCTGTGTCCTCATCAATTCCCAGCCCTCCAAGACGGCTGAGATTACCCTTGGCGTTTTCGCGCATAATCCTTTCAAGCTCACGCGCCCTATCTGTTATTGTGTTCATTTTGACTCTCCTGTTTTGTTGTGTCACGTACCATACGCGACACGAAATCCTATCTCCGAGCTATCTTTCCATGCGGCAGGAAGTTCTCGATATTTTCACCACTCAACAAATGGAAATTATATGCCGCCAACCACCTTTGCGCCCTACACACCAACTTGTATAGGCTGATGTTCGCGTTCCAATCCGAGTCGTTATAAAGGCACATATACGTCTCTCCATTGTGCGATCCAAGAAGGTGTTGTTCCGGAGAAACCGTATCCATTGACCATCCATTATGATCATAAAGTAATTCTCCAGCTGTCACAATGGGTTTGTGTTCTGGGAAACGATCCAACCTATAGAACTTGATGTTATACCATACACCTGGGAAATACTTGTTGAGATTGACGACGACAGAAAGTCCCGGTTCCTGTCCCCACTGGAAATTGTAGTTCTCCAAGTGTATCTTGTTCGCCAACATTTGATCCTCAACATTGAATCGCGCCTCAGACATCATAGGGGGCCTCCTTTCACTACAACTGCTTCCAACCCTGCACGTATAGGTGACATCATGTCACAAACCATCAGAGGCAGAACACGATACTGAACTCGGTTGTCAATCTTGCTAAAGTGATAAATGTTGAGCGAAACCTTTTTGCCATCAGTGATAGTTGTAATTCCACACAAGAATCCTTTTTGAGGAGGTGTGGCATCATCGAAAACACGTTGCATCACATCAACATCGATGTTTGATGGGGTATTGAGTCCTAATACATGATGAGAATGAAAACTGCCTAGATGAGACATTCCCATATTAGCTAATCGATGACCAATCAATCCTTCTGTTTCCTGGTCTGGTATAAACCGCGTATATTCATGTGTGGCATGAGGCCCAGGCCCGACAACTAATGCAATCACAGGCCACCCGGTCTCGGAATAGAAACCATAAAGCTTCGCTCCTGTTTCAAGTTGCGGATACTCCAATGTTAAGTTCTTTATCATATCCAATTCGCTACGATAGATTAATACCGCCGGCGGCATAATCTCCGTAGGCACCATAGGCAGCTGTGGCCTTCTTGACAACATCCTGACTTGCGCCTTAAGCGCCTTAACAAGCCTACGCCCACGCCAACCTGAATTATGTTTTTTCTTCTTTTTCACACTTGAATTCCTTTCGCAACAAGATGTCTTTTGCATCCTCGAATCTAACATCAATACTTTTTCACTTCTAGTTCCAGTCGCCCTGTCAGCGGCAAGAATATTTTTCTTGCCGCTGACAGGTACTTTTTACGGCCACAGGCTCTCGTGCCACGAGCCGTCTTCGCTACGATCCCACCGATTACCATCCTGATCGCGGCGGACATCAGGATACCCCCAGTCGGGAGCATTCAACACAACGCTCGGGTTACCATGCCATTCATCCGTCACCGTGATGCTGCCATCGATATTTTCTTCTGTCTGCCACCAGCTCATTTGCGTTTTCCTTTCTTGTTAGTGCGAGGCACCATGCCCCATTCGTTAATGACGCAAAACTCGCGGTTTGCTTGCTCAAGTTTTATTTGCGACAAGAACACTCTATGTCGATCTCTTTGCCGCCATTGCACTTATCGCAGTACTCGCGTACCCATTCTCCATTGGAGTCGAGATGCTCGCGGTAGCCAGTTCCGCCACAACGATCACAAGTGACGCGGTTATATCCGCGCCCGCCGCAGATTGAACACTCATTGATGCCAAACATTCTCTTGTTCCTTTCTTGGTTGGTTGATGTTGCCTAACATTTATACAGACGCAACAGATATGATTTGCTTGATAGTCTTTCTCGAAATTTTACATATCGGTATTCGCAAGGAGATACCCATTGCCTAAATCAACGAACATCAAATGTGATTCATTGTAATCTGTGACAGGACAGCTCTCTACGGGAATACTACCTTTACCAACAAAACTATCAAATGGCATCCTCTCGCATCCATGCTCACCCCAGACCCATACATAGTCATCGGCATGGTCTCCGCCCCTACCATCCCCGGCAGATTCATTATCTCGACTAATTGTCTTCATGTCCGAACCACTCATCGCGATTTCCTCCTGTCATCGTACGTTAACATGCTTCTGAAGAATGCCTAGCTCGGCTGCTTCGTTCCCAAAAATAGAAAATAGCACTGCTCTCATCCTGTGGCAAAGACAGCTAACTTTGTTCTGAAGGATCTTCTTCGCGGCGGCAGAATCAGTGTCCTGTACTTTGCTATCAAAAACTCTTCGCGCTGTATCCAACGCCGAGCACCCCTGATAAGCAACCAACCTAAAGACATCTGCCTTCTGCTTAAGGAGTTTGTTTATCTCAACATCTATCTTTCGCAAGAGTTGACGCATATCGTGCCGCTCCAGCTCATCTACCGGAGAGGGTGTCCGGCTTTCAGGCTCTCCAATTGATACGCTGCTCGGCACATCATCGTCCTCATCCTTGCCCTGCCAGTCTATTGATATGTTTTTGGGAACACGTATGACCTTGCCGGTATTTTTGTTAATCGCCACAACACCCGTCTTGGGATCGCGATAAACAACGCAGCTCTTCCTATCTTCTGAACACGCCTCGCGATAGCAGATTGTGTTAATCATCGCCGGAAGGCTTTTGATTGCCTCGTCTCCGTGGTTTGTAATAAGCCAGGTCTTAATCTTTGCCTGCGCATTCTCAGATGCATTCTCACGACAAACCTGCGGCAACCAGTAAAAATCACTTGTGACACACTCATCACAGGCATCACGTATAGTGTCACCAAATTCAGATGTCATGTTTTCTGGCCGGATCTCTCCGTCCGCAGTCAAATCGGCATGTTGCCTATCCAGCTTTTCAGCAGTAGTCTTTTTCATTGCGCGTTCCTTTCGGTTATCAGCCTCGTGGCAGCGACACCATATCGCTACAACTTTGGCCGACGCGCATAGAATACGATATATCACCAGCCCACGCCGTGTGTGACGTGAACGCACTCACCTACTTTGTAAAGGGGGTGTATCTGCTTTAGAACTTTATTGCTTGCGGCATACCATGTCGGCCGCCGGTCGGCCTTCCAACGCCGATATTAAGCACTCCCAATAAACGCACATCATTCGCAAGAGACTTTTCTGTATGCGTTGGTCATTTAACATTGGTTAAGGGAGTGTATGACTTTCCCCTATCTTTCTTGCGTTTTATCGTATTGCAGAACTTCGCGATAAGATCTGCGGGCAATTCTGCTCCACAAACCCTTGAATATATGGCAAAGCATCGCCTCGCATATTCCGGACTCTCCGTTGCATGCTTCCATACATCTGACATCTTGGAGGAAAAGGCATCTTGGAGATTGTGTGCCATAATTTGAAGCTCCTTGTCATGCCGATTTAATTGACATGAAAGAATTGCTCTTTCAATTCGATCCGAAATTTGTTCCATAGCCTCTAGAGATACTCTTCCCGTTGTCCGCAAAAGCACCTCTATACCCAACAACAACAATTTTATAATTTCAAAATTATTTCCTTGTGCGGAAGACAATTCTATTGTCATGTCAGCGGCTTTTACTATATTGCTAATCCATGCGTTCTCATCATTTTCGCTCAAATACGTTTCCGCACAATCAGCAAGATGTTGTAAATCGTTTATTACTTCCTTCTCGTTGTGTTCATTTTCCCCTGCTTTATCTAATTCGACCTTGGCAGACTTAGGATCAACAACTACCATCTGTTCAAGAAAGTAATTAATAATAGCTGCTGACTTCTCACTTGCGAGATGCTGCGAGACGGAACTGTCCGGTTGCTTGGCGTCCGGAAAAAGAATCAGTCCAAGCTCTTTCTGCGTTCGCCACAAGCCGAACAGATACTTGTAAATACAATCTCTCTGACGATTGTTCAACTTCGTTCTGCTCATTGTGCCGCCTCCCATTCTTCTTTGATCTTTTCGATATAGAGATCATATCCACGCATCACACACTCAACATGCCTGGGATTATTACCAGGTGCATTGACGAGCGCATTTCTAAACCCAAAAGGCGGATAACTCTTCCAATCCTTTGCCAGTTCATCTTTGGTTGTATGTGCCAGATTAAATTTCATTGTCTTGCTGGCGACCTTGTCTTTAGACTGTTGTATGTCAGCTTCAAGTCCTTTTCTTGCAGGCAACCATATTTGATTTACAAATTCAATCATGTCCGGCGTTACCACCTCGTGAGAATTTTTCTTCTTATTCAAGACCCTCTCGGCAAGATTCTTCAACGCACCCCATAGAGTACTCTCAAGAAGTTCTTTAGTCGTCGCTGCTGAATGAATTATAGATGCTACTATCTCAAACCTCGTCTCTTCTATTGAAGGTGGTGCGGCTTGAATTGTTTTATCTAATACAGAAACATCGAACGGCATGTCCACCACGTACTTATTTGAACTAGCATCGCTTTTTCGCTCAACAAGCCATTTCATAGCCTCATTCATTACATCATTTCGTACACTGGTAAAAGCCTTCCCCATAGAAGTTTTAGCAAAGAGATAACAATATATACATACAATTTGACAAAATGCAACCATAGCTTTGTAATCCACATCGCGTGTCTCGTCATCTTTGCTATCAATATCAAAATTCCATACAAGCATCTCAATCCAGACGCGCAGGTGGAATTCATACTCAAGGCCCCTTTTGTCTTGCAGTCGAATAGTGCCTTGCAGTTTCTCGTCCGGTCTAATAGGCGCACAAATCGATTTTGAACAGTATTTATACGCCTCCTTCATCATATCAATGCCATACATATTCCGATTTTCGACAATCTGGTCTCGACAAAGAATATCACCCTTGTCCGGCATAAGCAGTCTAAGGCCATTCTTCTGCGGGTGTTGTAACCACCATCGTGCGGCGAATGTGGCCTGACGTGCATAATGACGAGCAAACCTGTAACCCAACGCGACATATTTCCCGCCGACGTTACCATCCGCAAACTTGTCCCAAGTCCGCAATGCGTCGCCTGCCAGTTCCACAGATCTGTTCACATACCTTCTGGCTTCGTCCAAATCCTTCTTTCCCCAAATATCAGCCGACGAGCCTTCTGCCATGTACCGACAAGCTGTCGATGCCATGTACTTGAACCTACAGATAATTTCTGTATCAACACTCTTCTCTTTCGCACAAATGTCAGACAGCCGCAAGATGTCAAGATACATATCACAAGAGCGGCGTTTATCTTCGTCCCTGACAGAATAATAGTTCCACCTCGCCCAATCGTACATAAGCCTCGTCGCGCACATCAGGAAATACCAACGGTTTGGATTCGTAATAACGGATAACGCGCGCCAACAAGGACGAACATTCTCCAGCACCCACTTGAAGGAATTTCGCACGACCACTTTACGCTCAAGAGTAGTGTCTTTAAGTTCCTTGAATATCAACGACAACGCGCCATTGTTCTTATCCACTTTTGCCTTAGCCACCTTGTCAAAACGTTTCTGCTCATCGACAAAGTTTCTGTGCCGAACTTCATTTATGCGCATATTGAGTTGTCTGATGAAGAATGCAAGCTCCTCAAACTTTTGGAATGACAATCCCAATAGATAGTTTCTATCAGACACATCAAAAGCATATTCCTTGAACCAATCATAAGACTTGCCTTTTATGCGGATCATCGAAAAAGCTTTTCTGAAACTTTCACGCGAAAGCGCAACCATCCAACGACTCCACCTGTCATAGTCGCGATTCTCAATAAGATAATCCAACAGTTCGCCGAATAAAACACGCTTTTGGGCGTTAGTGAACGGAGAATTGTCGGTCGGCTTGAGCCCCTCCGCCCCATGTGTTTTATCATCAACATTGGCATTGACGTTGTTCCTAAAACTCTTATTCAAGAGAATGCTATCTACTAGCCCTAACAACGCATTTTCCAAGGGGCGGTTTCCCTTCCCGCTATCGTGATCACGATCAGCGATTCTATCCCGTGCAAGCGCAACCTGCAATTTCGAGAGGGCCTTCGTACCATGACACCAAAGTACGTCTCCGCACTTTTTAAGAAAATTATCAAGCTTTGAATCCGTATCGGTGGCAGAACTATTATCATCCAGACCAAATTGTAGCCCCATCGCATTGATGACTTTCATTTGCACACTAGACGTTCCATAGGCTTCAAAAACCACATCGGCATCACGTAGGTCACGCGACGTTTCGCCTCTCACAAAGCTGAAAAAGTTCCCGCGATCAAGCGGGTCAGGCATGTTGGCGACACTTCCAATCTTTTTCCGCAAAGTCAAATAGTGTTTATACTGATCCCCAGGCTTAAGCATTTTAAGCCACCCAACTTGCGCCGGAGATAATTTTATTGTTCCCTTCATTCCGTCTCCTTCTTGTTGCGAATAGCCAGACATACCGCTGCCATCCGACCGACTGTATTCGTCGCGCCGCTCGTAATTGCCTCTGGATAGAAATGGCGTTGAAAGGCAACAATCGCCTTGTCCAGATCAGAGACATTATAGCCAATCTCAGAAAGCATCTCTGGGACGGACTTCATCGGTTCCGCAAAATCATCCGTCCATATCCCCACCCCAGCCCCAGCGAGCGTTCGCCACGGGAACGCCTCGCCTGGGTCAATTTTACGTGTAGGCGCCGAATCAGAATGAGCGAATATGTCCCGATTTGAAATCCCATATCTTGTCTTTATGTCTTTGCATAGCGCAATGACAGCATCAATCTGACACGCAGGAAATGGCACACGTTTCCCGTCCTCTGTCAACCCTATGTTCTGAATCTCAATTCCAATTGAACGATCATTGATTTTGTCTAATCCCCGCCACGAACCAACCCCGGCGTGCCATGCTCTTTTTGACTCATCTACTAACTGATAAATCGTCCCGTCCACATCAACAAGGTAGTGGGCAGAAACCCGCCCCGCAGAATTAGTTGGATCGCATAACCTCGCCAATGAATCTTCACACGTTGGCAAAGCAGTATAGTGTAGTGCCAGCATTGAAACTGGGCATTGTCGTTCATTCCAGTTCGGAGAAGGATGTACTTGCATAGATACGATTCCATTGCTTTGTATGCTCACACATGATGAGCAAAGCATCATCAACGCGGGAATGGCAAGCCACACAATGCCATACCTGCTACTTAGCTGACCAATTGTTGTTGCGATCATCATTGTTAATTCTATCAGTTTGTCACGGTCGACTACGCCTGTCACCCACACAAAGCAGGTGACAGGCGCAGATTCATTAAGTGTCTTCGCAATTGCAATTTTCAGAGCCAGTCCCAGGATCAGCACAATCGCAGTTTGGATCGTCGCACATTGACACCTGCGTTTCTGTTGAATCCAAGGAAACGAGTTCTCCAATATCAGTATCATTCATTTTTCTCACCTCCTTTCTTTTTTACGCGATCAAGAATCAATCGCATTACAAATTTCTTCACAAACAAGCAATACGCATTTCTACCTTTTTCAGAAAATGCCTTATTCATCATTGGGCATCCTCCGCCACAATGCCACTTGCAAAAACAATCAACACACTTAGCCTGTTGCTGGCTATATTGTGGTACTTTATCAATCTTTCGTTCGTGAATCCCTGTTTCTACATCTCCAAAGGAAAAATCCCTAAACCATGCATCCTTTCGAGAAGAGACACGATGACATGAGACAAAATTTCCATCAGGGGTTAGACACAATTCCCCCCTACAGAACTTGTTAGAAAGTCTACCAAAAGAAGTCTGAATGGAATTCTGTACTTTTATGCCATGTCGTCTGGCCAATTCCTTGGCTTCCCAGAAAGAATCAAGGAAGTGATTATAAAAGTCATTAGAGGCATCTTCATCTAGAGTGACGTGCTCAAAATGCAGACTTTTAATATCTGGGATGTTTCCTATAATATATTCCACCATTTCTACCATGCGACCAACACAGGATCGTGTTATGGTTGTTCTAATTCTTTGTGTAATACCAGCCGAAACCAACTTTTTAATATTAGCAATTACTACCTCATGCGATGGTGCCCCAGACTTGAATGGGCGATTTGAATTCTGAACATCTGGCAAGATATCAAAAGACACTCCAACCCTAACATTATTATCCGCCAACCATCTAATTCTCTCATCAGTCAAAAGAGTTCCGTTTGTGGTTACCGCAATAGAAACAGGCAATCCAGCTAACTTCGACTGTTCCTTTATTATTTCAACGCATTTCGAGAAAAGACTCCAATTAAACAAGGGCTCCCCTCCACCAATAAAAGAAACTTCCCCCTTATTCGCAATCGATGAAATCCACAGTGAGATTGCTTTCCTAAACATTGAAAGACTTATGGCCTCATCCGCATGTGCTTCTTGGGCATAACAATATACACAGCCAAGATTGCAAGCCTGCGTTGGTATTACCATCAATCTATTAAAATTCGTAAAGCCTTTTGCTGTATAATCTTTTACTTTAACTTGCCGCGCATCGATAACTTGCATGTACTCATGAATCTTATTAGGCCAAAATAACTCACCCTTGGCAATAAGTTTTGCGACAGATTCGGCAACCGAAAAACACATTCTTGATAATGGCGCATACACTATATTCTGGTGTGCATGTTCAATTAAATACAATTCCCGCTCACCAACTCGCGCAGAGCGAATAGGATATTGATCTTTACACATTTTTATTCCACTTCCCACTAAGGTTTCTCCTCATAATTTTTTTCATTATGTTCCTATCTTATCAGACGCCTATTTCGCCGATTTATTGCAGGAGTTCTCATTCCGAAATTCTTTGAGCTCTTGCCACTTGATGAATATCGACGGGGCACCATCACAACCAGGGAGAACAGAATATGGAGTCCAAGTCCATTTGACACCATTTTTATTCACAAGCATTGAGACATCATCGCCTATAAGATCAAGAGGCCATTTTGACTTCTCTGCCGATTCTCCTTCATCAAGGTGTTCACTGTAAAAACGTTTCGTTACGAAAGCTGATAGTGCTTTCAACTTGTCGGGCGCGAAATAGTCCTCGACGCCAAGCTCCCGACCATCGGGCAGGCTGAAAATCTTTGAGATATAGCTGTCGTGGCACCCATTCCCTCCATCCCTGTCGTAGCCCTCATTCCAGACACATATAACTGGACGTTCGTACCATTCGGCGTTCTCCTTCGCCGTGAAGCCAAATGGCCAATCCAGGTGTAGGTCAACAGCGAATGTCCATTGGCTGCAACAATGCCACCAGCTGTCATTCATTTTTTCTGGCGGGGCGCATTTATAGCAAGACTGCGCACGCTCTTTGATTCCAGACACTCCCAATTCAAGTACCTGTGTAGTAATGCGTTCATCGTCTTTAGCCGGGAGCCGTCCGGCTTTATGCGAGAGAGTATCGCCGACCAGTTTTGCCCAGTCTGCAGGCTGCAAACCAAACTCATCAATGTCCCTATTCTCTCCTTCCCTTGCCCAGAGTTCCTTGTTGCGATTCCGGAGTGTTTCTTCTGTTTCGCCAAGAGACTCCGGGGCCGTGTACGGGGAGGTCTCCGGCACGTATGCGAACGCCATCCACAAAATTGTTTTGCGCACCTTGGCGAGCGCATCCTTCGTCAGCCCCGACTTCGCCTCTGGCCATTCAATATGGAGCTTAACTGAGATTTCCGAGCCACGACTTCCCGTATGATCCAAATCGTATTTCTTGACGTCAGACATCTTGTGCGCTGGGCCTTTGCCTTTGAACTCATACGAACGAACAGAGTACCGCCCATCATGTCGATCCGCCGACTCAATCTGCTCGGAGGCATTCGACCCAACCGTCACATTCGGATCGGCATAAGGGTCTTGATATATCTCCTCCTGCTCTCGTGAGCAAGCCGCACATAGCAAGGCTATGAGGAATGAATATGCACTACCCATAGTGACTTTCGCAAGCCACTTCTGCGGCATAGCATCGCCGCAAGCTCTGTCTTTGTTGCAATTTCTCATTGCGGCTTACTCCTTGTGGGATACACTATGGATAGTATTTCCCTTGATGGGCGTACATTATACCATACTTTGGGCCTTGAAATCAATTGTAAACATCATAAAATTTATAGTGTGCAAAAGGCGAATTAAAAGTATCTACATATAGCCATATGCAAGATATGCAGTTTATGATATAATATCGCCCATCTACCACTTCATGAAAGAAGAGCGATGCATATTTTCGACTACGACAAGGCGCTTGAACCTCTGCTGTCGCCAGAGATAATGGCTCTCATTGCTGCCATACACGAATACAAAGGTCGGCAGGATTTTCTGCTCAATGCGAAGGAAGCGGTGCTGGACGCGCTCATCGAGGTTTCGCGGGAGAAGTCCGTTGTGTCGTCTAACCGCATAGAGGGCATCTCGACGCCCGACTACCGGCTCCGCGATTTGTTTGACGAAGATGCCGAGCCACGCGACGAGGACGAGCGGGCAATCTGCGCCTATCGTAGATGTTTCACGTCCGTGTTGGCGGACTACGGCACGATGCAGCCGACGCCCGAATCCATCCTTGCCCTGCACAAGCAGCTCTTCTCGCATCTCCCCTTCGGCGGCGCATGGAAGAGCGAGGATTCGGCAATCACGGAGATGGACGGCGAGGGACGCGAGTCCGCGTTGTTCCGGGCAGTCTCGGCTGCGGACACGCCGCTGGCGATGAATCTTCTCTGCGACGCCTACGGCAAGGCGATGGCGCAGGGCCGCTTCAACCCGCTGCTGCTCACGGTCGTGTTCATCTTCGACTTCCTCTGCATCCATCCGTTCCAGGACGGCAACGGACGCATGAGCCGGCTTCTGGCGCTCCTTCTGACGTGCCGCGCCGGGTACATGGTGGGCAAATATGTCAGCGTGGACCAGATTGTCGAGGAATCCCGTGCGGACTATTACGATGCACTGCGCGCCAGTTCGCGGGGTTGGCACGAGAACGCGAACGACCTCAAGCCGTTTGCGGAGTACATCCTCAACGCGGTGCTGAAGGCGTACAAGGAGTTCGCCTCGCGGCTCGACGGACTCGTCCATGAACACACGAGCAAGTCGGATCGCATCCGCAACGTCATCGCGGCGGCGGAGGGGACGATCTCGAAGCGCGAGATACTGGAGCGATGCCCGGACATCAGCGTCGTGACGGTCTCCGTCGTTCTTAAGCGTCTCTGCGACGAAGGCTTCATCTGCAAGACGGGCAACGGCCGCAACGCCGCCTACGTCCGCATCGAGTGATTTTCAGGAGGGGAACACAATCGGCATGAAGAGAAAGAAGAAACACAGCGAACAAGACCAGTCGCCGCTTTGGTTGCTGGTCAGAAACATAGACTCGCCCCATCTACAGAAGCTCATGTTCGAGCGGTTCGCCCCATCAGGGGCAAAGACGTTCAACTGGAAGCGATGCTCGGCCCTGAAATCAGACGAACGAGCATCCGAACTTGTCGCATCGCTTGAGGAGCTGCGCGAAACGAACCTCGCCGAGTTCAAGGGGCTGTACGGCGCTCTGACTATCGTCGGGATCGCCGGCGAGGTCAAGAGCATACAGATGATAATGCGCACGTTCATCGAAGAGAACGCACTCGCAAAGAAGCTCTTTAACCACGACACCTTCATGCACGACTTCTGCCACGACAACCTTGACCGCCCCGCGCACAGGGCGGCGTGGTTCGCGATCAAGGAGGAGCTGAAACCCCTCTGGGAGGAGATTGTAAGACTGGCCAACACCGAACAGTCCCGCAACCTGCATTGGACGTACTTCAACGTAAGCGAGCCGGAAAAGGAATGGGACGACGATGGCCTCGACTCGTTCGCCGCCGCGTTCAAGGAGAAGATGGAGGCCGTGAAGAAGTACGAGTTCCCAGTCACCGTCCAGCCCTACCCTCCGACGGGGAACTTCGTGCGCTTCGTCATTTCAACGCCCAAAGACCCGATGCTGCGCCCTCTCGTGGATCGCGGCTCGATAACGATAGGTCTCGACCCCACGGCAAACAACTTCTTCCTCGACTGGTTCTTCGACACGCACACGATGCGCGTAACCTATCCCACCATCGCGGACGAACTGGACGTTGCGCAGCTATTCAGCGAACACGTGTTCGGAAGCAAGATAAACGAAGAGCCGAAGCTCTACTACAAGGAGTCACTCAAGCATTTCACGTCCGCCAGGAGTTCCGCCAGACTCCTTGAATTGTCCGACGAGGACAAACGCGAGATCGCAGTACTGCGGATATGCTCAATCGACTTCACGTATGCAGAAACGGAGGACGAGGCCAACGCCCGCAAGCGACTTGCCGCAAAGCGGAACAAGAAGGACGCGTACTTCACGGGCGAACTGCATCCGGCCTTCAAGTGCCACAAGTACGACGGCGTAAACATCTGGTCATATCTCGACAGCCACTTCCCGCCTGACAGATACCCGGCGCAATGGCGAACCGTACTTTCCATAAAGTTCGCGGCGGAGCTGTATTGCCACGACTATTCGGGAGGGACGACGCGAACAATCTACGACAAGACACGCTCGTACTCGATATCGGTAGGCCCCAATTCCATCCGCTATTCCCCCAAATGGCACGAAATCGCCGATCTGCAGCACCGCGTGACGCTGAAATACATCGCGGAGCAGAAGCTCGGCTTCGTCGGCCTCACGCTTGAGCAGCTCCTGCGCGGCGAAGGAGAGCAGGACGGCCAAACCGACGAGGCAAAGGAGAGCAAGCCGAATGACGCGCTATTGTAAGTGCTTTGACTACGCCTGCCGCTACAACCTCTGCGCCAAGACGCTTCGCGTGAGCGATCTTGAAATGCTCGACGAGGCCACCGGCGAACGAATCTTCTCCGTGTATTGTGAACACGGCACCGGGTTCGCAAAGGGAAACGTCAGGGAGAAAGACATCGTGTTCACAGATTCGCAGGGGCGTGAAGCCGGCGACAACCAGACGGCAACGGAACGCCCGCCGAGCCTCGCCCCGCTTTTCGACGGAAGCACCGGCTTCGCCAGCTGCAACGACGAAGACAAACTGCTCATGGGTCTTCGCTACCTCACGGACTTCGTAAAGGAGTGCATCGCGGCAAAGGAACGCCGGATGTTTGGATGTCCGCTGTTCATCCGCGCCATTCAGGAAATCGCCGACACCTCCGGCAGCAGCATAAGGCCAGCCGAGACGCAACTGGCGGAAAACGCATGGGCGTCATTCTCCAATGTGCTCAGAGTGGCATTGATGCTGTTCTCGAAAGACGGTCTGTTTGACGCCAAGCCGTTCATTTCCTGGCTAAAGGACAATCAGAGCGTGACTTGTGCAGTCGGACGGCTCGACTTCTACAGGGGAATATCGGGAGACGTCCTCATCGCTCTCAAGGATAAATGCCGGGAAACCGCCATCAAACGCCATCCCGACTACGAAGAGGAAATCGAGATGCTGTTCTGCGGAGTTGCCGACGGCATGGATGGCCTGCCGTACTTCCTGCCGCTGGCCGAGACCGGCGCAAAGCCAACCGTCAAAGATCCGGAACAGGAATACACCGCCACACAACAGAGCATAGAGGACTTCTCTTCAACTGAAATGTCCGTTCTGCTGGACTTCTTCGAGAAAGGCGGCTACGTTCTGGACGGCATGAAGCTTACGGACAATGCATTCAACCAACTGACGGAAGACTCCGTGGGTGTGCGCGTGAAGGATCTGTATGCAGCAGAGGGTCTTTCCAAGGGCAAGTCGCTAAGACGGTACGTCGCCGAACACAGGACGATGGCATTCAAACTGTTCATGGGGCTGTTCGAGTATTACGAAGAGCGAATCCTCGACGAAGACGAGCAGACATGGGACAAGAACCCGAACGATCCGACGCTTGGAGGCAACCGCACACGCAAGGCTTACGAACGGTGCAGACAGATTCTACTCTCGGCGCTGGGGGCGCATATACCAAAGCGGCGAAACATCGTCGTGAAACCTTCCACAGGGCGCATAACCAACGAAGACCTGATGGCCGAGATCAGAGGTCTGCGGGGACAGCTGTCTGATGTTTCCGACAATGTCGATGCCGGCGTAGTGCGCATCAACAGGCTTCACGACCGATTCGACAACCATGTCGAGCGCGGAACCTACGGGAAGAACCTCGGCGAAGACGAGAAACGCCGCGCCTACGAACTGTGGCAGGACGGAAACACGAAAGTCACGGCCAGCAAGAATGTCGTAAGCTACGACGATGTGTACGCGGCACCTCTTTACAAGCGAAAGATCAACGCCCTTGGCATCTATTCCGCCAGAGACTTCCAAAAGACCGTTGAAGCGTACATGAAGACGCAAAAGAACCGCGAAAAGGCGACCGACGGAAAAAAAGACCGTCAAGAGGAAAGTTAAAAAATCTTTCGCCGACAACTCTGGCAGACAAGCCCCGCAGGGATCAACCCTTGCGGGGCTTTTTGATTCCATTTACGGAAATATCACGATAATCAGCCTCGTTTCCACGTGTTAAACGACCGACGGAAAAAACGGTTTTTCCGTTGGTCCTGTCTCTTATACACATCTCCGAGCCCACGA
>ERZ1026880.230-NODE-230-length-30858-cov-13.409376_pt1 | contig 30858 bp, 63 predicted proteins | sample MGYA00380170_ERZ1026880 | MGnify/ENA primary metagenome ERZ1026880 (study PRJEB33269, sample SAMEA4719806) | human gut metagenome | biome: human-associated habitat; feature: organic feature; material: feces | place: Cameroon | collected 2013-10 ...
AAGTTATATTTATGAAGATACTTTTCCTCAACTATCAATAACACACATGAAGTATATAGTAAGATTCTTTAAATGCTATGAATACTTACCTTTTTATTATATAAGAAAGTATAATAAATTCTTAGAAAGGATTAACACGCCTTCTTATGACAAATATAAACAAGTTCAGACTATATCATCACCTACAAAGTAATCTGTAGGGTTGGGCACTCGTGTCACTATTATATTCTGCATGATTAGCAGTTTCAAGTGTTAGTCGTTGAACCTTCAAAGAGGTTTTAACCTCTAAGCTTGGCTGCTGATTGTGGCTTGTCAACCAGTTTCCAGCAATTCACCCAATTTTATATGCACTGTCTATTAATGCATGTAATTACTTATGAATTGTTTTCTTGTATAAGTAGCTCTATTGAGTCTAAAGCCATTGCATTCATAAGGAATTGTACCATCATTCTGAATTTCTATCTTAGCATAGAGGTCTTGAATATTTACAGACTTGTTATATTCATTAGTAACTGTTACTCGTGGCCACCATACATAAATGATGAATCTTTTATCTTTAACAGTATTTTCTAACCCAGTTAATTGCTCCTCTGTAACTTCAAAAGATTGATTACATACTTCTTCTATTGCTTCATTTGAAAAAGAGGTTTCATCACATATCTTTGCACATAAATATTCTTTGAATGATGTTAGTTCTCTTCCCTGATGAGTCTGTATATCTACAAAATCTTCACCAAAGAATCCTTTGAATATTTCATAGATACTTAAAGGCTTTTCAAATAGGTGTTGATATAATTGATTTACTGTATATTTCATAACTTTACTTTATTTAATTGAAAAATAAAGGGAGTTGAGACTACTCTCCACTCCCTTACACAACCAAATACCAAACAGTTATGTATTATACTCCAAGTTCATCGAGCATATCATCAATATCATCATCTGTAATACTACCATCAGAAGTACTTACTGCCTTCTTTGGTGTCTCCTCAAAAGGAAGCTTTTCTACTGTATTCTGTTCTTTCTTTGCAACTTTAGTGAGATATTCAATATCTGCACTAAGTTCCTCAAGGTCTGCAACGGAGAGAACTTCATTATCTACCAACATGGCAATATGAACATACAAGGAATTTACAGTAGAATCTACACGAGTATCAATAATAATATCATCAACATAGTCAGGAATATCCTCGTCCTCTGTATCAGGAGTTTCCTTCTCTTCAACCTCAGAGGCAATAATATCATTATTCTCTGTGTCTGCAGGCTTATCATCAAGTGTCTCTGTTACTTCAGCATTACCATCCTGTGCAAGGAATACCAACAAATCACTGGTAGGAACCTGTGTGAAGTTTCTACCAAACTCTTCCTTTACTGCATCCTGGAGATTATTGTCCTTAATAACCTGATATACTTCCTTTCTAGACATAGTACCTGAAGCAATGTTCTTCTTGGTATTGGTAAGAAGGATAACCAAGTTATTAGTTGGCTGTCCCTTATACATTACATTCTGTGGTAACTGTGTAGCATCATCAAGAAGCTGAGTTTTTGAGATACCTTCTGTAAAAGTCATACCATTATAGTCAATACCAGCAGCTCGCAAGTCTGCCTTCAATTCTCCAAGTGTTGTAGCACTAGTAGTTACCTTACTTCTCTTCTGAGTCTTTGTATTTGCGATCAAAATTTCTCTTTCCATAATCTTGTTTTGTTAATTGAATAATTTTTCTAATTGTTTGAATTGTGTTTTGTCTTCTAAGGCTTTATAGTAGTCACTAAAGTCTTTCTGACTGCCTAGATTGGGAACAATATTAGTAAAGCCAGTACGCTTTGCCAACTTTTCTCCATCTATCTTGCCTGCTTCATCAGTATCAAAACTGATAAATATCTTCTTGTATCTCCTTTTTAGTTCATTAATAGCAGTATCAGACATAGAGTATCCTTCACCTTGAAGACATAGGGTTGGTATATGTAACTGACAAGAGATAACCAATGCATCCTTTAAAGATGAACAGATTACAACTCTATCACCATACTCTGGAATCTTTGCCCATAAGCCTATAACAGATGCATCCATCTTGGAACACCATTTATAGCCTTTAGTATTATATGGCTGATATAATTTTAGTTGTAATTGTCCTTCCTTCCTTTCCACATAGCAATAAGCATACTTGTCTGTAGGAAAAGTATATCGTTTACTCTTACCAGTTAAAGAATCTTTTTTAGTAATAATCTTATAGGAGATAGGATATATCTCTGCATACTTTAGCCATTGCTTTGAGATGCCATAAGATGCCCAGTACTTATAATCATACTCTCTCCATGGTCTGACCTTCACTTCTAACTTAGTGAGTTGGTTAGCCTCCTTCTTAGTGAGAGTCTTAATCTGCTTGGGTTTAATGGTTATATTATCGTCTTTAATCATTAATTTACAGATTTTATCAAGAGCCTGATTAAAAGTACATTTCCAATATTCACACAATAAATCAACCAATCCTCCTTGAACATTGTTATCTCCAAAGTCCTTATACATAATATGATTACTATTACTCATATAGATACTGAAGGATGGATGGTTGTCTGTTCTTAAAGGAGAGTTGATTACACATGGGATTTCAGTAATCTCAGGAAACACAGTACATAGTACCTGTGTCTCACTGAACTTACTGAATATCTCTGTCTTTGATATACTGGAGGAAGTTTTACCTACTACCATAAGATTATTACTTTAAAAGGGTTAATTCTTGGGTTTAATCCCAAGGCATGTCACCACTACCAGAAGCAGTACCTGTCTCTACTGGTGCAGCATTGAGATTAGTTGCCTGTACATTATACTCTGTAAGTTCCTGTACAGCAAACTCTGTTGAAGCATAGGAACCATTATCCTTAGCATTGACAAGCTCTTTCTCCAAACGTGCAAGTGCCTTAGAACCTGCATAGTTAGGAAGAATCATGCCATTACGTGTAGCAATAGCCTGATACTGCTTACCTTCATCTGTAGTACGTACACCATAGAGAAGCTTTACCTTATTATTAGGCTGAAGGGCAATAGCTTCCTTAATCTCAGAGAAGTCACCCTTAAAGTAGTCCTTAATATGCTCAAGACCAAACACAAAATCATCTGTATTCTCTTTCAACACCCAAGAACCATTGACATAGTTGAATGCATCACCTACACAGAGATAAGGCTTCAAGAAACCAATAAGGTCTGCCTCACCTACACAGGCAATACGATAGTCAGGAGCAATCTTTGCAGGATTTCCATTCTTAGTAAAGAGAGGTTTGCCTGCCTTAGCATCTTCTTTATTAGCCCATGTAACATTGCCAAACTTATCAATAACCTGTGCCAAAGTCTGGTCTTTATTATATGCAGGAGCATTACGCAAGGTAAACATCATTCTGTTAATCATCTCTACACCATTACATGTATCTGGATCTGTCTTTACAATAAATGTAATACGTGCCTCCTTGCCATTGTCAGTATCAACAACATACTCAGGGTCATTAGCAATTTCATGTCCATAGATATCCTCAAGTTCTTTCTTTGTTGGGTTGACTGCTACTACAAAGGAAGAACCTACACCTACATACTTCTTGAATTCCTGAGCTTCTTTTGACTCCTGTGTCTTACCAATGGCAAGGAAACTGTAACTATTATTAATCATCATAACTGTTTGTGTTTAAAATATTATTTGTTATTACTATTTACTATTTGTTTATTTATACTATTATTACTCAAAGATTGGTGCATCTGTAGGCACATCTTCAGTCTCTTCTACATCATGGTTGATATTTGATGCCTCCATGTTATTCTCTTCTCTTGGGGATGCTGTTTCCTCACTTTCAGAAAAGGACTTTGGCTCCTCTTCTGGGTCATTATCTGGAATAGATATAATGAACTGCTTCTTATTCTCATCATAGGAAACAATATCTGTAGGAAGATACTTGGTGGTCTTCTTAGGCTGACCATTGGCATCTACACCTGGTTCAATAACCTTCTTTACAAGTTCTTCTACACGGAAGCCAACTACCTGCTTGATACCTGCCTCCAATGAAGCAATCTGAGTATCATAGTCATTATACTCTTTATTAAGGGCTTCAATCTTAGCCTTGATTTTCTCACGCTTTACCATAAGTGGATTACAAGCCTGTGCTACACGCTTAACTGACTGAAACTGATCAAATGAAATTCTCTTTTTCATTGTTTTTATTTTTTTAAATTGTTATTTATGAATTGAATGTTTATTGTTTAATTTGCTGTATCAAGGAAAATCTTACTCATATCTACCTTGATATTGCCTTTGTCATCAGATTCTGCAACCTGAAATACCTTTTCTCTAAGATGTAATGGTCTGGAACCTCTGATGGCATTATCTCCACCTACAAAAGATACTAATGTTTTATTTGCCTGTCTTGAGATATAGCCAATAGCATCTGCTTCACCACAGATAATATCTCCAGTCTTTCCTGCAATATCTACTGCCATCTCTGTGGTTTCCTCATCATTCTTTCTAATTTGCTTGTCCTTGACATGACATACTAGAATAAGAGTGTCACAAAGAGGCTTGAACATATTGACCATCTCCTTGATTGCATTACGCATATAAAGATATCCTGCTCCATTAGGCAGCTGGCGTACATCTGCCTTTGGGTCAATAACCTTATTACCCTTGGCATCCTTCAAGATATTACCAATCTTATCCTTCTTATAGCCAAAGTTAACACCCATCTGGGTACGACGATATAATACTCCAGCATAGAAAACAGCCATTTCCTCTAATCTGGTTGCATTATCAATGGTGATAAAACGATAAAAAGGCTTACCTCCATTTTCTTCATTCTTCTGTGTAATAAGATTCTTGATTTCAAAGATGTCATTAGCACTTCTAGCTTGTACTGCCATTACATCCAATGCCCGATAACCATCTTCCAAATCAATAATAAGATTGTTGTCAAGATTAGCCATAAGGGTCGATTTTCCACATTTTGGCTTACCAAACAAAACCATCAACCTAGGGTTGTAGTCTGTAGCTTTCCTACGTTCTGTAGGCAAAACAATGTTACTCATTTTTAACTTCTACTTTTTTATTAAATTATTGGACTGCAAATATACCTATACAAAGTTGTATAGGCAAGATGCTTTTAATTATACTATGAAAAATGAAAAGAATCACTTAGATGTACTCTCTTGATTTCTTTGAATTAACTGATATACTTTATTAAGCTCTGGGATATTATCATACTTTGGCAGTGGAGCATAATAGCCAGTAGCACCATCAAAATACATTCCTAGAATAGCATTGCTCTCACCATCTCGTCCCAATACAATCTCTAGGAACTTACAATATCCTCTAAGCTTTGTTATGTCATACTTTAGATATTCCTTTAGTTCCCAAGAGAATGGAGAAGTAATACCCAGCATGACATCACAATCCTTACCAGGATCCTGACTATCAGCCAATCCTTTCTGTGTAGGCCTAATCTTATTAGCTTTGAATGCTTCAAGGGATAGACTTTCACTATTCTGCTGTTGTACAACTACAGGAATGTAGTTATACTTATTACGTACAATCTTAAGATATTCAGATAGTTTCTTAATAGAGTTACGTAAGTCCATTCCTCTTTCACAACTTATCAAAGAGATATGATCTATGATACAAAGAACATATTCATCAGGGTCATTTGGTTCATAATAATCAAAGATTTCTTTTTCATATCCTTCAACTTTTTTCCTATGAATAGTACCATTCGCTTCTGCATATTTCTCTAAGGTATGGTACACACCTGTTGGATTTCTATCCGGAATAAAGACTACATGTTCTTCAAAGAACTTCAGAATAGACTGATACTCCAGTGTTCCTAGAAGTTCAAGTATTTCAGGAGAGAGTATTCTATCTTCATCTACAGACTTGAATGTCTTTATATCAATTCTTATCTTTTTATCAGAAAGAATATACAACAGATAACAGATAAACTTACCTGTAATGTTCTCTGCTTTTTCCTCCAATAAGGCATAGAAGACTTTCAACCTAACTAATTCTGGATGATGATAAGCATATAGAATACTATTAAATAGAAACAAGAAGTTTGTTATCTTGGATTTACTACTCTTTGCACCACCTGACACTAAATAATAAGTACCTAATTCTACTCCAGGAAAGTCATATCTAAAGGTCTTAAAGGGAGATGGAATACAATTAACTTTTCCACTAAGTATCTTTTCTCTTCGTTCTTTAGCATTTTCTAGTACTCTTTGAATTAAACTCATAATGAAAATGTTATTTTACCTGCTATTGTTTCTATGGTAAATGTTGAACCTTTAGTAGTTCTTTCTGCCAATTTACACATTAACTCCTGTAGAGTAGGGTAGTAGGTATTAATTGTCTTCTTTAATTCATTACTAATCATGCTCTTTCAGAAGTTCTTCAAGGTGTTTCTTTTCTTTAAGGCACAGTCTGGTGTACTTATTATAAACATAAGCAATACAGTTAGTATCATTAATAGGGGTATTTTCAAATGCCCATTCTTTACCTTTAAGAAGAGTTGCATAATATTCTACATAGTTCATAAGGAGAGTGTACATGAATTTATACAGCTTAATTTTGGCCTTACATTCTGCAATTCTTTCAGCTGATACAGAGTCCTCTTTATCTTCTTTAGACTTAATGAATTTTCCCTTAACAACAATACTGATAATACCCTGCCAAGGATAAACTTTCACTTTGGGATTTGACTTCTTCATCATCCAATCATGCATTTTCTTAGGTATAGAGGTCATTACTTCAATAGGAATCTTCAAATCACCTTTAAGAGTTACAACTGTTGCTCTGTCATTGAACTTCTGTACTTTCTTGTACATTGGGTCTTTAAAACTTACTTTCCACATAATTATATTCTTTTTAATTTCTGCTATTCATTAACCAATCATCACCATCTACAATGTCAGATGGAGTATCTTCTGTCTTATTCTCCAGGAATGTTGCCAAGTCTGAGATTTCTTCGACATGAACTTCATCATCAGCCATCAGCTTTCTATCATCTTTCATAATAAAATACTTTGCTAGACGCATTCCTCTATAACCCTTAGGAGCATAGGAAGCTACATATCTCTTGGTTGCATCAATAATATCCTCATCAGCAACTTCACCATAAATAGTGAGGAACTTCTTTAGTTTATTCTTAATCTCTGTCTTGTTACATCTAAAGTAGAATGGAGATGCAGTACCATTAGCATACATCATTTTCTGTTTAGGGAAGCATTCCTGTACCTTAGTAGCCAGGGCTTCAAATCTTGCATCTTCAGAATTTATAAGATTCTTAATGGTATCTTTCCATTTTGAATCAATACTCTGTCCCATAATACCTAGAACATGCCTATTAATCATGTTGTCAAAGGTACATTTATAGTTTCCCATACTTACAGCTGCTGCTATAAGTGCTTCCTGTAAGGTGAGTTTATTCTTTAGACATGTCTTTTCATCTAATGTTATCTTCATAATTAAAATGATTTAATGTATTCCTTTTGATGTTCAATATGTGAACTCATTGTATCAATGACTTTACTCATTTCAAGACGTGCTTGAAATAGCTTGTCTTCATACTTTAAAAGCATTGTTCTAAATTGAATAAAAGCTTCTTTCTCAGCTTTGGCTCTAGCAATCTTTTTGCCTACCTCAATATTGAAAGTATCTCCTGTACTCTTATTTAGTCTTGCTATACCTATAGTATTGATATACTGATTTGCATTTACTTCCATACTTAAAGGTGTGTATAAGTATGCCAGAGCAACAACTACACCTTTTTCCTCATTTACCTTGTAGGTAATGTCTCTATATTGAAGTTTGAGACACTTCTTAAAATTGTCTTGAATGTACATATTATTTAAAGTTTAAATGTTATCTATTATTCTCTATTATAGTCATAAACATAGAGTCTATACTATCATCTTTGCTTGTTCTAAGAATAAAGTACTTCAGTAACTTCATATTCTTATTATCATCTTCAAAGGATTCTACATACTCCTTTGTAGCCTTAATAGCTTCATCTTCTGTAAATATGAAGCCATACTTAGCTACTAGGGTTCTTAACTTGAAGGCTATGACTGCTGTACTGTCTCTCCAATTATAGGTAGTTCCCTGTTTATTGCCTTTAGGGTATATATCTTGAAGCTTCTTGGCAAGTTCCTCAAAGTTAAGGTCATATCCTATTACTTTGACATCTGATTCTATAAGAATCTTAGCTATCAAATCTCTTGTATTATTAGAGAGTACCATGGAGTCTTGGTCAAAGAGATTCTTACTGATAAGATTTTTCTCAACAAGCTTATCAAAGTTCTCTTTATACTTGACATCACAGTACCCAAATAACATTACAAGAAATTCACCAGGGGAGAGGTTATTCCTTTGCAGTATTTCTGTATCTATTGTTATTTTCATGTTTCATATCTTTATAAATGAAAAAGCACAACCCAATGAAGGATTGTGCTATATTATTTAATAGTATTATATAAACTTATCTAATTCTTTTAAGGAATGCATTGTTTTAATGAAATCCTTATTGAAATCCTTGATCATTTCCTGGACTATCTCTTCCTCTCTAGTAGTTTCATAGTAAGGGAGAATTATAACAGGAGACTTATGCCTTAAAGCACGCCCACATCTCTGCACACTACAAATCTCTGAGGAAGAGTAGTTAGCAAATACTGCATACTTACAATCTACTAAGTTAGCACCTTCATTGAGAACATTGACTGATGTGATATGATTAATCTTCTTGGCATTGAAGCTATTATAGATTATATCAGAGTCTTTGTTCTTTGAATGAATGCTGTACTTACCTAGAATATCTGCCTGCTCTATGGTCTTACAGAAGGTGATGGTTCTTTCTTTTTCTAGCCTTTGAAGAATAGATAATACTATGTTATTCTTTAAGTTAGCCAGATACTTGATTCTCTCACCACAATCAAACAGCCATTTGTTCTTCAAAAAGTCCTGTCTTGTTCTCATATATCTGTTCTTTTCATAGAGTATCAGAGAATTATACTCATTTACTCTCTGTCTAGGAGTACAAGATATAATGGCATGGACTTTCATCTTTCTGTATTTCCAAAGTTCATTATAGTTACCATAGTAAGTCTTTCCCTTTGCTTTAGGATTGACTTCTATAGATTCTGTAGGACGAGTATTATCTAGCTGAAGAGGATAGAGAATAATCTGAGGTTCAGGAAGAACTTCATCCTCTATGGCATCAACTATACTACAAGTTACTACTTCTGCTGCATATTCATATTGAAAATATTGTTTGAGTTTCTTAGGAATAGTAGCACTTAGCCCAATGACATTACCATAAGTAAGAGTACTAAAGAGATCCAGACGCTTATCACTATTAAGATGGTGACATTCATCCATTACCACGAAATCAAAAGACTCATACTCATGCTTCTTCAAGGATTCATAGCACTCAATGGTAAGATCATCAACATTAATACCTCCCCATTTCTTGAATTCATCTTTCCAAGTCTGCTTATGTACTGTCTTAGCTACCAAGAGAAGCATTGATGTATGCTTCCCTTGATATTTGGTTTCTACTAGATGATTTATCATCTTAAGAGCAACAGCTGTCTTTCCGAAGCCAGTTGCCGCCTCTATTATAGTAAAGTTTCCTTTTTTCAGAGAATGTATGCATTCTTCTAAAAGATTCTCTCTTGTCATATTTATATTTTATAAATTTATCATACTTACGCTGTAAATAAATAGTAGCATTGTTATAGAGTAAATCTCCAAAGATTGCAGATTTTTCCCCACCAAAACCAATGAAATATATATTGGAATTCGGTCTTCTTTTGTCCTTATGATATGGTTCAGAACTAAACAAGTTTGGGAATAAGTCTACAACTCCACAAAGAAACTCTTTTGTGCCTACAATAGAAATTATAGAATAATCACTACATCCTTTATATACACATCCATCACCGTCGAAGTAACCTCTGATAAAATGAATTATTAAATCCACAGAAGAAAAGATTGACTTATTTGGAAATTTAAGGATTAGGGATTTATTGGGAACACATCCTTTTGAAATTAGGGTATCATGATAATGCTTATCTGTAACAGCTAGTCTACAGCGAGTAAAATCTTTGTCATTACAAGTTGCTAGAGATGTTTTTATTTCTCTTTTAAGTCCTAGAAATTTCCTATATTTCTCTAAATGCTCTATGTCACCTCCCTTTAAGGATAATTCTACGGTATTGCATGTAGAACTAACATAGCCATCAGCATAAAGAAATCCTAACCAATAAGCTTTTTCTTCTGTATCAATGATATCAAACACAGTATTGTCAAATTTTAATTCATTATGGTGATTAGGGAGATTAATTCCTAACTTGCGTAGCCACCTATGCATATTTACATAGTCTATTTGCATTTCCTTGCAAATTTGTTTACCGCTCTTACCTTCATTAACAAGTTTTACTAATTTTTCTTTGTAAGTAATTCCTTCACCTTGAAATTCATTATTAAAAAGCCATTTGCTCATTTTATGTACAATTTAAATATTATACAACAAAAGTAAGCAAATGCTTTTTAATATTGTAGTATCTAATAGTTTTACTGATATTTCCTAAGCTAGTTGCTAATTACCCATTCCTGTAGCAAGTTCTAGCAATAGAAAATCAGACTTCTCCAGCTTAGTCAAACATTCAGAATAAACTTCTTCTCTTGTCATTATTTAATCAGTTACTTCTTTATAATATAAATCCTTACCTAAAGTGCATTTATTAGGAATAGTGCATCTGGAATCATATATAGATTTATTGTAGAAAGTACATAACCTACAGATATTACCTCCATAGGAATTACATACAATAACCTTCTTACCTCTTCTGATGAAGATTCCATCTTTAGGCAACTGACTCATGAGCATCCATTCTAGAAAGTTCTTCATCAGCTTCAAGACCCATAAGATAATCTTCTACTTCCTTTGAAGGAAGATTAGCTATTACCTCTTCAAGGTTAGCCTGCTCTTCTTCCTTGATTTTATCAAGGGTAATCATCAGGTCATACACACATTCTCCAAGAGCACATTTGTACTCATCAGAGTATTTATCATTACTTAGCCTCTCTTTCCATTGAGAAAGAAGAGCATTAATATTTTTCTCTGCAATCATAATACTTACAAATTATGGATTATTGACATTAAACGCTGCCAGATGCTTCTAGTACTTTCTATACCTTCACCATTCTTTCTATTTCTAGAAACTGTCTTTGGTGATGCTGTAAAGAAACAAGTAACATTTGGTTTCTTAGATACTACTGTGTACCAATGATTAGCCACAGCCTGAGGGGTTCTACCAATGCTTTCTGATACTGCAAGAAAACACTTGGTTAAGTTCTGAGGTGATGCACTCACTTGCTGAAGAAGTCTTTTCTCTTCCTCAGCAGTCCATTTTTTACAAGTTCTACTCATTATTTAAAGAATTAAATTATATATTACGTATGTCCAAGTAACATACAGACTATTACAAACTAAAAAGTCTCCCTTGTTATCACAACAAAGGAGACTAAACGATTACTTTTCAATTCATTTATGAATAATTATCAAAACATATTCAATACCGCTGTATTATCTAACTAAATAATAACCAATATACTAAAAACTTACGACTATTAGTGACTGATGAGGGATTCTAACCCTCAACCTATGGTGTAGGGGACCATTGCTCTATACAGTTGAGCTAATCAGTCAATTAACTCCCTATGAAAGGGAGTAGGAGATACATTAGTTCTTCCCATTATGTAACAAATGAACAGCATACAAAGGAATAAGTGCAATCCATACACAGCTGAACCATACTTTCTCAAACTTTGTATTATCCCATTTGTTGATGATGTACTTATAGGTAAGAATACCTACAATTACATACAATAAAATAACAATAAACCAAATCATACCTAATTAAATTTATCTGTTTGAAACTTAGTACTTCCTATGGGACTCGAACCCATGACCCTCAGATTAAAAATCTGATGCTCTAACCAGCTGAGCTAAAGAAGTAAGTGGTTCTTTATTGTCTTCACAGACCATAAAGAACAATGAAGAATAATATTTGATTTTTGAAATGAAAATCGTTGTGCTCCATGCAGGACTCAAACCTGCAGCCCAGGGATTAGAATTCCCTTGCTCTATTCAGTTGAGCTAATGAAGCAAATACTTTCCGTACTTCACAGTAGAGAAGGTCAATAATTAACTTGTTTTTGACCTAATTCCTTCTCTAAGGAATAGTTATTAATTTTAATTATACTATTGTGGTCTAGAGAGGTCTCCAACCCCTTGTGCCCAGACTAAAGAAATCCATCCATAGTTGAACTACTAGACCTATTAGCTTCTACGGTCTTCACAGATGGTAGAAGCAAACATTTTCAATCATTTGTCTTTTAAAAAGTGCGCAATGACTTTAATCAGTGCAAATTTACGTATTATATGAATTACTACAAAACATCTAATTTATAATCTAAACTCTTCTTAATGGAAATGTGAAGTATTCTTAGGCTTAACCTTTTCTATAGTAAAGAAGAATGCTTGACCTTCTATTATATGTCTTAACCCAAACTTTAAGCATTTCCACCAGCTTCTAGTACACATAAGTCCATATTAATATATAGATGGAAATAAATGTCTCCTATGAAGAGTATAGAATGTGATATATCTTTTCTGTCTCACCATTGTTTTTTTTTTTAATTAAAGAGTCTATTACTTTTCATAGTAGGGTAGTATCCTGTGAAATCTTCAAATACTACTTTACCTGTCAATTTGTTGAAGAGGCATCTAGCCATCAACTGTGCATTTGTCTTAATGTGCTGTTCTATATTAATCTTGATTTTCTAATTTATAACTTACTTGTGCTCCTATAGGAAGAATAGCAACACCACATAGAATCTTGAGATAATAGTTCTTATCATCTATTCTGGTTATTGTTGCTCTCTCTAAACCTCTATTGGGAATCTTGGGGACTATATGGTCTCCTACTTTAAATATTGCTTCCATAAATTCTTCCCTCCTGAAGTTTAGTATAGTTCTCTACTAACTTATCCATGATAGGATTAAGTTTTTTTCTGAATGCTAAGAAGCATCTGCTTCTTTGCCTTAGTTCATCCTTGATGTCTAAGGTTGCCTGTTCTTCTACTGTCATAATGATTTAATTTTAATGAATAGAGAAAAACAGAGGAGCAATAACCATTCGTCATTACTCTCTGTTTAACCCATTTCAACCCTTTAAATAATAATAGTGGTCCTAGAGGGTTATGATCCCCCGACCTCCTGCTTATTAGTCAGCTACTCTAGATCACTGAGTTATAGGACCATATACTAAATTACTTATTTCTTAATTGTTCGCTTCTGAATGCAGGATCATACTTATGAGCCTTACAAGCTTTCCTATTTGCTGCTACTCGAATATTAATTATCCTGCACTTTGTATTTGTAGCAGGATAATTAATACAGCTCCAACAATGCCTTTGTTTACCTTTTGCCATTGTTGTAATTCTTTAGATTTCTCTTGAAAGGAATTTATCTTTGAGTCTCCAATAGGTATAGTTTTTCCAACTATAATAACTATCCATATTGGCATACTTCTTACACCATATAATCCAAAATATAATAAATTCTAGAATGTTGAGAATGGGTGTCATGCATAATAGGAATAGTAAGAGTACAACCCAAAGATAAATATTTACTTTTTGAGCATATTCCCATCTGAACTCATCAAGTCCCTTACCACAATCTACCCATGTATGTTTTAAAATATACATTTGTATAGTAAAGGATACTAAACCAATTATAATCCAAGTCATGTTTTCTGATTTTATTTATTTCCCATTTTACTTATATCCAGAAATACACTTCCATTTCCTCCTGTAACTATAGTAGGAATATCTCCTTTCCATTTCTCAATCCACTGCTGCTTAAGAATCATAGGAGTTAAAGCCTGGGTTCTAAGTCTGTTAGCTTCTGCCTCTGCTTGAGCAGCAACTACTTTCTTTTCTGCTTCAGCCTTAACTACAGCTAGCTCATTCTGAGCCTTTTGTGCTTTCTGAATGGCTGCATTTTTAGCATTAACAGCTTCTACAATGGAATTAGGATACTTCAATCCTGAAGTAAGCTGTTCTAGCTGAAAGTTCTCTTTGAGCAATGCTTTAGATAAGTGTGCTTCAATAGCTTTCTCTACCATATCTCTATTAGACACAATCTCATCAGTGGTGTATTTATTAAGCTGGATTCTGAATGCATCCTTTACATAGTTAAAGAGAGTTCCATTGATAACATCCTTAAGCTCCTTTCTATACTTCTTGAATACCTAAGGAGATTTACCATCAACAATCTTTAAGGAGATAGTAGGATCAATACTAAACTCAGAACCATCTTTAGCATTAATAGTAAATGCAGGATAATCAATAGTTTGCACATAGGTAGGATACTCATAAACCTGTTCTGTAAAAGGGTTATACCATACAGCACCAGTAACTAAAGATACATCATCTACACCTTTGTCAGAGCCATAGAGATTTACCTTAATACCTTCACAACCTGCATCTACCCTTTCATATCCACAGGATGTCATACTCAACATGACAATCAATGCCATCATACATGTAATTACTTTAATCTTCATTTTTCTTTGCTTTGTTAATTATTTTATTTAAAACTTCCCAACTTACCACTAGACTTGCCAGGAATAATACAACTCCTGCAATATTAGCAATAGTGTTACTTAAATTAAGTAACTTAGTAATTGCACTTAATGCTATGAACTGGCATAGTACTAAGCTTATAAATTCCCAAATAAACTTTCTTATGTTTGTTCTCATTTAATTGCTTAATTTATTTCTCTTTTCCAAGTTGCAAGAATGTTAAGTGACTTCTTTGTACCTTGGGTTGATGATGTTGTATTAAGTGGTTCAGGACATGGTTGCCATTGCACTAATTCCCAACCTTCAGAACCTTCTTTGTTTAAAGTTCTTTCTATATTCGTTGCCATGTCTATAGAAACCTTAAAATTATAGGCTTCTAATTTATATTCATATTTCTTCATACTTCTTTTTTATAAATTTCACATGTCCCCTCATAAATAGTGTTATTACTATAAATGTCAGTATATTGCGAAATGAAAATCAATCTGTTTGCCTTCATTCCCTTAAGAATGTCATCATACACACTTTCTATTGCTCTTCTCTTCAATTGCTCCATGCCAGATTTGTCACGGCAATAATATTGCATTTCAAAGCTTGATATTGTAACTCTTGAATGAAGCTTAATAACCTGTGGCTCTATATATCTAACCTCTATCTTTGGTTTGATACCTAGTTTGTCAGCCAGCCATTGTTTCCATTTTGGTTTGACATCTTCTCCATCCAAACAAACAAGCAAGATGTAGATAAAGCTCATACTAAGATATAAAATTGCTATATTCATACGTTATTTTTATTGAATTTGTTGCCAACAACATACCATCCTAAACTTTTAACAAGTGCTCCTAGAGGCTTATCAGAACTATTAATCTCATCTAGAGCTGTGAAGCTGCATAAATGATTATTCCATTCTATTGTACATTTCTTACCAAGATATGGATCTTTAATAACGTCTCCTTCCCAGACTTCATTACCTTTGCAGTCTTTCAATCCTGTAAACATACAGACGGTAAAAGGGTCAATACCAACAACACTATAATCACACATACTACTAAAGGCATCTACTATGTAGGCTCTTTCTTTTACCCCAGCAGTACTTCTGATTAGGTTACCCTCAACCCATTCTCCATTGTCAAGACGTTTAGCCTTGAACTTTATGTTTTCTATTTTCATAAGCTTATTCCTTTTTCCAATATTCATCAATTAAAAAACTAAAAAAGTCACACATAAAAGCTGCAAAAAGAATATAAAATCCAAGCATAACTATTCTTATTTAAGTTCTACTGGTTCATCTTCCCAAGTAAGTTCTCTTCCGATGAGTTTCTTGATACTACCCTTTGGAAGTTGAAAGCCATAAGCTCCATGTCTATCTTGTGGCAACCAATAATTATGTTCGATACAATCACCAGCCCACATATCAGGCTTGCAGTTGAATATCCATTCTCCGATATAATCTTTTGCTACCCATGCCATAACTATTCCTCCACTTTTACGCCAAACGAAGTTCCGTCGGCAAAGGTATAATCTTCAAATACTCTCTTATAGCTAAAAGGAGTTTCATTAAATCCAATTACCACTTGACTTGCAATACCTTTAATCATGTAATACCCACTTTCTGTATCTTTCAACTTCACCCACCCAAACGGCTGATGTTTCAGCATCTCTTGCCAGCACTCTTCTGCGTCCTTAAATGGGCGGTACTTTGGCTCTGGCTTGATGCGACAAATACTTGGTCGCCATTAAATGATGGTTCATTACTATCCTCCCAACCAGAAAAAGGTAGATTTATCTGTATAATCTTTCCTTCTGCGTATGCCTGAATAATAGGCAGCAACTCCTTTGCTTAATTTATGTTCATAATCAACCCTCCACTGCGTCTTTATATTCTAGCTCAACCGCTAAATCGTGAATTAACTCCAAAGCTTCTTTCAAAGCATCATACATATTATCTCCTTCTGATATAAGCTCATCAAGAGTGCTTCCCTCTGTCATATCTTCTGGGAAATCATTTGGCTTCCAAGTGATTCTTTCATTTTTCTTCTCAAACTCTCTAGCCTTTTCTAAAAGTTTTTCTATCGTCATATCTATATTACTTTAAATTTATATATTATTTTATAGTAGTCTAAATTAGAACATATTTAAAACACATTAACATTGTTATTGTTTATATAATCATATAAATGATTACCTTTGCACTCGGATTCTAGGACATCATAGTCCCCCATCGGCGACACTACACGCCGTTCTTCCTCTGTTCAAGGAGATTACAAAGCCCCTTAGTTGCCGCTTAGGGGCTTTTTTCTTGTACTGCTTTGTAGTGGGCAGTATTCCCCCCAGATAGAGAAGTCTGGATAAACGATGGAGGGACTTTTGATGGAAAAGAATCCAAATGACAACAAGGTTCGTGTTTTCTGCAAGTACATCATTAGGAACGGAAAGCGCATCTATCCCAAAAATGGGACTTGCTTTTCTTTCTTAGTATAAGCAGAATGAATCTTTTTCGGGGTAGCGGCAACTACCCCTTTTTACTTTGGTTCGTACAATTCACAAGACTTTCTTCGCTCTCCAACTCTTATATGCTTTTTCTTACAATAGAATAAGAACTTCTTCATATCCTTTTTTCTGTATATACAAGTCTTACATTTTAGCATAACTATTAATCTTCTAATTCTTTTAAAATCTTTTTTACCAAGTGATAATTATCACCATCCCAACCTTCATCTAACGCTTTGCCATCAGAAGAAGTATGATACCTATTGACGTAATCAAAGATTGCGTTGCAAAAGAAATCATCACTTGTACCCTCGCCAGATTCTTCATCACAGAAACCTTCGTAATTTAGGAGTTCATCACATTCCTTGTGCATACAGATTGCAGACCTATATTCAGGAGCAAACTGACGAATATATTTTTGTCCTACTTCTATTTCGCAACCGCACATATAACATCTGTGAGGTTTGCGAGCCTTACGCTCTGAGTTCATAAAATCCATAATTATTCATCATTTTTTGGGTCAACGAATGGTAGCCAGTACTCTACATCAGGGATATTCCATCCGTTGTAGTCTTTGGCTATCTTTTTATCTACTATATGTCCAAAACTAATTCTTCCGATTGTAGTAAGGACAATAACTTCTTTATCTACTGGTGGTAGCTCATCCTTGACAGATACCCATACTGGAGAAACATTTTTAGGCTTGCGGTCTTGTAGAGTAGCAGTATAGTTAAAGGTAAAAAAATCTACAGGATATTTTTGCCAATGGCTTTCTTCTATTGCCTTATTGATTGCTTCTCTTTTTGAGTTTGCTTCAACCATAACATATTTTGAATTAGATGTTTTGAAATAATCAACTCTATATATTGCCATTGCTTAGTCCTCCTATAAATATCTTATCATTGTTTCATAATCTTGTAAACATTCAGAAGGAATACTTTTTAAATATTCTTCTATTACAGACTTCGCATCATCACCCATATCTTTCAACATGGTAACAAGTGCATCTTCTTGGTCTGTATCATACATAACCTTAAACATTTCTGTTATAAGGCTTATATGAGATTCATCAGGAACTCTATCACGAAATGTTTCTAACATGAAATCATATAATTCTTTATTAGACAGCTTGCAGATTAAGCTATCCAAGTCTATTGTTACATATACGCTCATTGTTTTACTCTCTTTTTAAAAATTTATTAATCTTATCTCTTATCTGCAACTTGTAGTTATCTCCATACAGATGTTCTTCTGCCCATCTTAAAGCATCCATATATCCTAATTCATACCTATCTTGCATATCATAACAATAATAGATTTTTCTTTTTTTCTGCCATATTCTCTTCTTTTTACCCTCTCCCTTTTACAGGAGAGGGTGGTTATTACTAAAGCTCATCAAACTCTTTTTGCAATCTCTGTTTTGTTTCATTCAGAAGCTGCTTGAATTTAGTCTCAAATTCCTTATCACACTGTGACAGTCCCCAAATGGCATCAGCAAGTTTACTATGTGAAACTGAACTCATATTTAAGAGGCTATCTACTTTCGGAATCAAACTTTTTGCTAAGATATTTGCTCTTTTTAATTTATTTATATTCATATTACTATCTATTTATACCTTTTAAAGGATGGTTAATCAACTAATTCTGCTCCAAGATAGTCATAAAAAGAATCATCATGACCTTCCGAAACAAAATCTTTATGCCATAATTCCCAAGGGTCTGTAGCACACCCTCTGTGGTCTATATAGGGATAATATACATGATGTATTTCTTCATATACATTATTTCGATATTTCACTTCCCACCTCATACTCTATCTATTTATGCTCGAAGGCAGTTAAACAATCAAAGGCATCAAACCCAAAAATGCTACTACTAAAGCGATTACACTTAAAATAAAGACAAAGATACTTATAGGAATATACCATACACTTTCAGTTTTATCCATTCCAAATTGTATCGTAATATCCAAAATAATTGTTAATGTTAATAATAATATAGCCATACCTACACCTCCATTTCTGGGTTAAGTCCTAGACCGAAGAAAAGGTGCTGTAAATCTGATACATTTCTAACGCATGTTAACCAAACTACATTATTATCGTTTACAACTCTGTAAACAGAATATTCATCATACTTTCCACATAGATGTAGATGATATCTATCGTTTATATAATCTCCTTTATCGTTCTTCCACCCATTCTTTTCTAGAATATCCGTTGTAAGAGGAATGGGTTTGATTTCTTTACTTGTGACTTTTGCAAAATTCCCATTCATAAATCTTATAAGATAAGATGTTTCACGAACCTCACAGATTTCAGCAACACGTTCTTTTATCAAAGATGTATAAATTACCAAGTCTTCATCTATATATTCTTTCATTTTCTGCCTCGCTTTCTATTTAAGAGTTTATGACCGTACTCTTTTGGAGTTAATAAATCTGTTCTGCAATTATCAAGAGTTGTATAGTCGGGCTTTGGATAATATAAGATATTACCATTCTTGTCTCTATCTATCATGCTCACCTCCTTCCTTTGGAAGTAAATCTTCAACATAAAGCCAACGAGAAACCCTACTACAAAGAACTGCGTCAGTCCACGATGGATAAAAGTTATCTTGCCATCTGGTCCAAGCATAGTAAAACATATTCTTGTCATTATGTGTTTCTACTATAATGGAAACATCTTTTCTCGGCTCTTCACTAGCAGGATGCCACAGGTTCTTCAAGAACTCATTGATAGCCCACTTAGCACCTGTAATAAATGAATTTTCAATTAAGTAAGTTTCTGCATCAACTACTTCTTCAAAGCATTGCATGGGAGTGCCAAGAGTACTACCATGCATAGATGCTATAAGCTCAAATCTGTGAAGGTTTGCAGCTTCTTCTATTTTCTTATTGTCTACCATACTTATATTTATTTATTAATCAAGATATTTTTTCATCATTGACAGTAAATCCTTTACATATATCCATCCTTTTATATGTTCAACATCAATTACAGCATCCCAATCTTCGTCATAATGAATATCTCTAAACCATTCCATACCATAAGGAAAATTAAAATCGTCAATATACAAAATTTTCCCATCTGGAATTTCACTTTTGTGATGCCAAAGATTTAAAAGCTGTTCAATTACCCAGTGAACACAAGCTTTATATGCGTTAGATAATTCTTCTATATCATCATGTGTATCACCCATTTGATATTCTATAGATATAGAATTTTCTTCTGCATAATGTTTAGCACTTTCTTCTATTTTCTTGTCATTTATCTTATCTTTAAGTTTTATAATGACCTCCACGACCAGTATTGTGCTGGGGCTAAGAAGGTATATGGGCATAAAGCCTTGACTTACTTTCGCTCATTCTGTATCGTGGAGGTTGTATTCTACTTAGGGTCTTTTGTTGTACCTAAAAGATGCTCATTGCCTTCATAAAGAAGACATTGATACCAAGGCTTACCATTTATGCATACATAGTCGTTTTCCTCTTTAAAACCAAAGAAACTTATTTCCCATGTCTCTTTATTAAAATCTCTAACCAATACCTTATCGAATGGTTTCAGCTCAACCTTTGGTTTCAAGTCCACAATCATTTTATGCTCGCTATCCCAATTTTTATTTTCCTTTGCGAGTGCGTCAAATAACTGCTGCTTTTCTGAGTCAGTGGCATGGCGAAATATCTTAATATCGGATGGAGATAATACTACAGGGCCTTCTCTAAGGTATGTGTCATGTTCGTTAGACTCACATAAAGCTGGACTAAATTTATACTTATCAATTTCTTTCTCTTTTCTAAAGATAGCAATCATTGAGCTTGTATTTATGCCAAGCATATGAGACTCAGCAAAAACTATATCCCCATCCTTGAACTCTGGCTGAGCCTTCTCAATCTCCAGGGTCTTACGGTTCAGCTTTCCGCCCAATCGCTCCTCGATGGTGTTGATGTAGGTCTGAGCATCATTCTTATTTTCGAGAGTGTAATCACTCGTTGCAATATCATCTTCATCCGCAAAATACATGGTATTCCCATCAGAAAGGACTTCAAATCCGTGCTTTGCCTTAAATAAGGCATAGGTATCATCTGTGAATCCGTTAAAGAAGACTTCTTTCTTACCATCATTGCTGATAAGGACATCGCCCTTCTTCCAAGTGAACTTGCTCCAATCATGCATGTATTTAGAGGGAAATAAAAGAAATTCTCCTGTAGGGGAGTATAAACCTTTATAGTCAAAGAATTCTCTATTGTCATTGGTTATTACACAGATAGCATCTGTTACACCTTGTATAAAACTAAATGTGCATTCTCCAAAGATAGGGGAATACAACTTAATACCTCTTGGTTTATTCTTTAGTACCTCTGCTATATTAATTTCTTTCATACTCATTATTAATTATACCAAGCATCACTTGGTGTAGTTGTTGTATTATAGTTATTAGTAGAGTCTGAATCAATAGGATTCATACCTACAAACTTATTTTCATATTCCATGATTTCTTATAAGTGCTATTACTAAAGCTGAGAACATAACAAGTATCAGTAGTTCAAAGAGAATTACAGAATACCATCCATATAAAGTTACTATAACATGAACAAGCCAGTTAGTATAATAACCTATCCATGTTAAAGTAACTAATACTAATGCTATACATACAATAGCTGTAATCTTTATATCCATACTAAGTATTCATAAGATTCATAGTATGCTCATTATATGCTAAAGAGTATTGAATGTTATACCACTTGAAGACCTGAATAAAAGGTCTATTCATCATATTATTCTGAGAGGCGAATCTAAGTATTGCTTGTAAATCTGATCTATCCATTTTAGTCTATTCCTTTATTTAAAACTTTATTTGCAAATTCCTGTGCTTTCTCTAATAGATAATTATGTAATTTTTCCTCCAGAGTATCCCTGATAGTTCTACTTATTTCCCATCTAGAGAATGATTCTCTTAGAGTCCTATAAACTTCTTGATTTATCAATGATGCCAGATTGTCATCTCTGCATAGATTATCCAAAGCACTCTCTATTCCTTTTTTAACTTGCTTCTCTATATTTTCGTTGTTTATAATATATTGGGAAAGCATTCTTTGAGCTGGAATCTGTAGCTCAAGTCTTAAAGATGGTTGTATATCCATATTATCTATTATTTAAAAGGTTTTGTAACTTTATCATCTCATCTTCAGATAACCAAACGTCTTTCTGATTAAGATAGAGATGATATACTTTATCTTCTTTAATGATTTTAATCATGTGCTAAATAAATCTAGGACATCTTGTGTTGAATATTCTACCTTAGATGCAGTTAGAGTAGGTTTCTCTATTATAGGAGAAATTGCCTTATATTCTAACTGCATCTGAGATAGAATAGAGAAAATATCAGTATTGTTATCAATACCATTGGTACTAACATACTGATTTACCATTGCTAAAGTAATCATATTATCCTAAGAATATACCTAACCTGAGCTTCTGTAAGAGTAGGGAACTTATCTAGTAGTCTTTTCTTAGTAAACTCAGGCTTAAATTTACTTCCCATGTAGCAGTTTGCTTCATAAGTATCTGCTATAAGAGAGAGTATGTTGGTGAGCTGTCTTGAATCCATAACTAGTTCTTGTAAACAGTATTAAGTATACTCTTGAAATTGGGATTATTAATAACAGCCCTAGCATCTTCTGAGTTTTTGAAGAAAACATCACCAGCACCTATAGAATTATTATAGTCCACATAGAATCTATCTTTATGGTACTCAAATTTAATACAATACTTATTCTCTTTAGAATTGCTCCCATTTGGTCGCCAGTCATTATTATAATACTTGGCAATATTCATTAATTTGACTAAAGCTCTGAGTTTTATTTCATTTCCAAAATAAGTATTTACTGTAATATTGGTATCATTTAGTTCATTATAGACATCAGTATAAGTAATACATCTAGTCTTAAACTTAATAATACCTTTAGCAAAATCACTGCTCTCCATATCTATTTCCATTCCTTCTGGAATATCAATAGTTAATTGATTATTCTTTATTTCCATAATTGTGTATTTTAAGAGAAATATCTTTGACCATTCCAGAATAACTTTCTTGATGCAATAGACCAATCAGGTCTATTATTTGCTAGTCTAAAACAGTTTGCCTGCTTGTATGTATCAAACTCACGTATAACGTGGTTTGTGTTATCTAATAAAAGTATTGGTTTCATAATTATTTCTTTATTATTTTATCAATTACTATAGGAGCAGTAGTATCAGTACCATAAGTATCCTTTTTAGGAATACTATAATATCTAATATGATTTGTTCCTCTATCAGAACTAACATATACATGATTGCATGAATCTACTTTAAACTTACAGGTATTGCCTGGATAGTATACTGTATATTCTAAATAGTATACTTCTTTGTAAGTATCACTTCTTTTTTCACCACAAAATATTAAACATCCTACACAAAGAAATATACCTACTAGTATAAAAGCTCTTTGTTTATTCTTAAATTCATTATAACATATACATAAAAATGGAAGGAGTATAAGAATACCCATACCACTTAATCCTATTCCTATTTCATATAACCCACTATTATCCATAATATTTCTATTTTAAAGAATTAATAACTAATAGGCTTTGTAAGTTCAGCAATGCCTATTGTAATATATTGTTTTGATATTTCATTTAGATACTCTCTAGCTTCCTCTTTGGTAGCAAAGCCTGCAAAGCATTTGAAGTTGAGAGTATCTAAATAGAGTACTAGATAATTGTAACTACTCATTAGGCAACAAACCATTTAAATAATTTAACTTGATGGTTAGCCTTGCCAAAGTTAGCAATAATCGCCACACCTTCACAACCAGCTAACTTAGCTGCATCTAAGACTTCCTGGTCTGTATAGTCCCCAGGAAGTTCTTCTTTCTTCCAGGTAGATTTATCCTGGAAGTTCTTTCTTGATTTAAAATACAATGCTGTCATATTTAAAGGGTATTTATGTTATATTACTTACTGCATACCAAGATTAACAATATCCCATTCAATCAAAGTATCATTAACTTTGATAAATGGTACACCTAAAATCAAAGTTTCAATATCTGATGCTTCTATAGGATCATACTCTTTATTGTATGTATCTATGATAGCATCTAACAGTTGTTTTGATAATTGTATATTCATAATCTTATTGCTTTATACTATCTCATAATCTATGATATTATGTTCCATTTCAGGAGTGATACCATTGAGTCTAAGAGCATTAATATAATTGGAGCCGTAGATTGACTCTTTGGCTCCATTAGTCCATTCAATGATATAGTGTATCATATCTTACCAAGCTTCTGTATATAAATGGTTAATGGTCATATATCTAAAGAAATCAGGTCCCCAACCTTTTTGGTTGCATCTCATTGATGCCTCTGCTTTACAGTTTTCTTCATCAATGTATTTATGAATTAACTGAGAGAAAAATCTATCATTGTTATTTTCTTGACAGAAGATTTCAAATTTCCTCTTACAGTCTTTCCAAGTATCTACTGTAATGTGAGGCATAATATCATTAGTAGATACTACTGTAAGGATATATAGCTTTTCTCCTTTTCTATTTTTAATTTGGTCGAACATAATTGTAATATTTAAAGGGATTTGAATTAAAATTTGTAATCTAAGACTAAACTTTAAGCCAAAAAGAATAGCTAGTTGAGCTTAGAGAATAGTAGAGTAGAGGTGTAAGGAGCAGTAAAATGAGAGATAGAATAAAGAAAGTGTGCAGAATTGGGGATTTTTCCTAACCAACAAGGGGTTGGAGAGGGATATTTTCCGCAATCCTTACACACTTAACTATCTAACTAACAACAACTTACGCAACTTTATTAGATGCCCAAATCAACATCTTCCCAAGAGTTAGCACCCTGCTTACACAAGCTATAGTGACCACTCTCAAGCTCTACTACCTGGAGTTCATCCTTCTGAGCAGCAATCTGCTGAGGAGTAAGAGGACCAAGCTTAGAAGAGAATGCTACAAAGCATCTGCTAGAGGCATCATTAGGGTCAGTAAAGATACAGCTCTTGAAGACTTCACCAGTCTCATTATTAGCAAACTCACCTACCTGCATTTTGCCCTTCATTCTTGCAAATGCCAATAAAGACCAAGAATTCTTAATACCCTGCATAACTGGACCATTATTAGTAGCCATAATATTATCTCCATCTCAGGAGCACTGTTGTTTGTAGAGAACAACTAACTGACTGCAATATACTATTAATTCCTCTAGGACAGTCAAACCTATTGGAATCTATAAAACTCTATAGAGGATAAAGTATTCTTTATCCCTCCAAGATATAGGGGTGGTGATGTGTCCCTTGAATACTTATAAAGTTCTATAGTTTATTTATTTTACAATACTTATATTACTTATTATATTATAATATATTATATAATAGGTACGCGCGAGGGTTTTCTGTTTTATTTACAAAGACTAGCTGTGATGTGTTGTTTTAGATTTGTTTCTAACATGTATGTTATTAGTTCTAATGTCTGATATTAGAATTGTATCTTTAATGCTTTTATATAGTAACTTCTTACTAAGATCTATAGTAAATGTTGCACGATTACTTTACTATTTATTTAGCTAACACAATGCTAAAGTATTTACCCAACACTTTAGCATTCATTTGATATAACAAATGCTATAGATTTGTATCAACAAATAGCAACCTGTTGCACCAAACTTGCTAGTATCTATAATAATATATTGTATATATAATAAATAGAATAGAATATAATAAAAAGTATAATAGAGTAAATAATAATAGAATTGTAATTCAGCCATTTATAATAATAAATTATTATAAGTAACTTCGTTACGTAGTAATGTAGTAAAAAACAAAAAATTCTGAGACTACCAAATATTTTATAGTTATTTAATATAAAGTTTATTAAATAGTTAGCTTTCTTGGTTAAAGTAATAGTTTAAGCATAGTTTGAGAAAAATAGCTAGCCTGTGAAGACTAGCTATTTCTTTTTATTCCAGTATCTGATAACCCCTATCCAGAATAGAATAGATAATATCCATCCTATTACAGGAGCCTGATGAATCAGGAATGCTAAACCAATGACTGCAAGTATCAATATACTTACTATCAATATCCAAATCTCTTTACTCATAATCTATGCCTTTAAGAATTTATACCAAGTAGAATATCCACTATACTTAATAAACTCTCTAAGGGTGATATTATTGTAGCACCAAGTGATTAAAATCATATCCAAGAAGATAAGGAATAACCATGTAAGACTTACTTCTGTGCTAAATATTACTACTGTGAGTATTGCTGTAATGTATAAAACTAATGCTTTCATATTTAATATTCAATAGTCCAACCTGTGTTTCCAAATATGGTCTTGTAATTCAAGGCTGCAAGGTAAGTTGGAAACTTCCTTACCAAGCAGCCATAGGAATCATATACCTCATATCTCATAAGCCAAGCTCCTTACAATGAGTGTTGTATTCCTCAATACTAACTCTCATATTCTTACCAAAGACTCTTATGGTCTTGAACTTAGGAGTTACAACATCTCCTTTGAGTATTGGAACATCAATGGCAATCTCACCATTGATAGTCATACTCTTAAAGTGTGAATGCTTCTCTTCAAGCATATTAAGGTGAAGTTTCTTACTAGTTGAATAGTTCTCACTTGAGTATACAGCTGCTCTATTTATTCTTTTTCTTTTCATATTGTTAATCTTTTAAGTTACTACCTGATACTATCAAGTTATAGGAATGGTATTGTGTCTCTTGAATGTTTGCTAAGCTTTAAAATTCAAAAGACTAAAGGTGTTGTATGGTTTGCAAAGTCTAGCTTTATAAGACTAGAAAGACTAGCCAAATGAACACTTTGCAAACCTTACCAAGTGCAAAAAGAAAGGAAAGTGTGTTTCCACACTCTCCCTAATTCCATAGAATACTGTCCAGCTTAGCTCTGGAAGCATAATAGTCTTGTGGGTCAAAAGCATCTACCCAGTTATACTGATTATCCAGAGAATCAAGCAAATCTTCTGTTGCCTTATTGTATGAATCATAGGCATTAAGAAGATTGTTATTGGTGTTTTGGCACACCATGAAGCCTGCAATCATACCAATTACCATTGATAAGATGCAAAAGATGATAGTCTTTTTCATTGCTGTTGTGTTAAAAAGGAAGAGCAGGATTTCTCCTGCTCCTCATTGTTTTACAATCCAAGGTCAACATCCTCCCAGGTGTTCTCACCCTGCTTGCATAGACTGTAATGACCTGATTCAAGCTGCACTACTTGCAGCTCATTCTTCTTGGCTGCAATCTCTCTTGGAGAGAGAACACCCATCTTAGATGAGAATGCAACAAAGGTTCTTGTCTCACCATTGGTGAAGATGCAAGACTTGAAATCCTCACCAGTCTCCTTGTTGACAAACTCTCCAACTTGCATCTTAGGACCAAATTGCTTTGCAAATGCAATGAGAGACCAAGAGTTCTTGATTGTTGAAACTGTTGCTGTTGCCATAGATAGTTGCCTCCTAGCAGGACTTCTTAGTGCTAGGCATTAATTCCTCAGGTGCTTTCCCTAGAGGCATGTATGCAGATGGTTATTTGCCGTAGAACTATAATCAGCAAATGGAAGGCTACTATGCTTCACCCTCAGCCATCAGGATTGCAAATACCCCAGGGGGTATATCCCAATCCAAATTATGGTGGGGGTGGTGTGTGGTATTATCTTCACTCTTTATACACACATTATAATTTTCCAAAACTTACCTTTTATACATACCAATGATTTTTTTCAAAATTCACATTCATTTTTCTTCCATAAAGTTTTGATAATTAGAAGAATAATTGTATCTTTGCACAAAGATTCAAAACTTAAAATAAATAGAAATATGAAAGGATTAAGGAAATATATAGCAAAGCATGGCAGGCATTTTACTCCAGAGTTAGCTGCTAAGGTTATAGATTGCAAATGGAATGCTTCAGAGGTAGAAAGAGCTTCTGATAGAGTAGTGTACTATAATGTTTCAGGTGCTACTCTTGGAGATATAGTATTCTTAACTAATCTATTTTCATGTAGCTTCACTAAGAGAAGATGTATTAAGTATGCCTTAGAGATAGTAGGGGATGTTAATACTAATGGCTATGCCTTTAATGCCTGGTTGCTAAGTAATGAGGATATAGATCTTAATGGGTATATATGAAAAAAGAGGAAACTTCACAGTCTCCTCTTTCTAACTAAAACTTTTAAATTATGAAAAGAAATTATCAAGCCACACCTCCCAGCTTATTGGCCCATGCTTCTGTATAAAACCAATCATAAGGCTTATTGGGTGCTATTGTTCTATGGGTTGCTGCCCAGATAATACTAGGAATACCTATTACTATAAGGTATAGTGGACCTAGTATTAAACTTTGTCTTGTATGTCCCCATTCATGCCTTACAGTAGTATCTGTTGCTCTAGGAGACAAGAAGATATATGGACCAAGTGTTATACTTCCACAAGACATCTTCTTGATGAACACTATTGCTCCTTGAATATAACAAGTATCTAATATACCTTCACCATTCATTAGATAAGCATAATATAAGCAAGCACCTATAATTTGAGGAAACTGCCAGATACATATCAATATTTTCCAAATAAACTTTAATACTTCATAATCACTTCTACTTAATGGTTATTGTAATCTTTTCTCCTTTCTTATAGGCTGAATACATCTTGTTATATAGCTGCAGGAAATAATCCTTTGACTTAGTAACCTTACCTACAACATCATTCTTTCCTACTAAGATGCAACCTTCAGTATCTGCTGCAGTGTTACCACTATGAATAAGTACTCCTGCATAACCAGATACATTCTCCAATCTAGGCATTCTAGCACCATTGCAGTTCTTTACATACCACTCCTTGGAACTATACTTAGGACTAACTATATCCATTCTTACATTATAGGTACCTGAAGGAATCGCTGTAACTGCTGCTTTCTTCATTACCTTTATCTTCTCAATGGGCATGGCACTTGTTAGTCCTCTGTCTTTGTCCTCTAAGGTATTACAGAAGAATACATCGTCAATAAATAACTTACCAATGGTGTAACCTTCCTTCTTCCATTTTCTTTCTACTACTAACTTCATAATCTTATGCTTAATGATTCACGATGCAAAGATAATAATAGATATGATAGTGAGAAGTTATTTAAGAGTGGCTCTTAGGTCAGCATAACTATGAATGTTAGGTATTTGCTATTCATATAATGTTGTAGTACCTTTGCAATATTAAATGGAGAAGATATGAGTAAAAATGTAAAATATTTCTTGATATGTGGAATTGCCCTTTCAATACTGTCAGTTGTAAATAATTATTTTCTTATCAAAAGTAAACTGAGAACTGATAAAAAATGGAAAGAGGCTGTAGAGAATACTAAAGCATATAGTGAGTTGTTCAGTAACTCTGAGAATAAAAATAGAGCCTTTAAGCTGACCATTGATCAGTTGAAGAACTCAAATCATTCTATCTTCCAGGAGTTGAATAAAGCTAGGAAGGAACTGAAAGTAAAGGACTCTAAGCTTAAGAGTCTTCAGTATGTTTCCTCTAGTTTCTCCAAGGTTGATACAATCACTTTGAAAGGTGATACTATCTTCAAGGATTCTCATATTGATATTGACACACTGCTCTCTGATGAATGGTATTCAGTAAAGGTGGGACTTAAGTACCCTTCAACTGTTACTGTAGAACCAACCTTCAAGAGTATTAAATACATTATAGTATCTGCAAAGAAGGAGACCGTTAATCCTCCTAAGAGGTTCTTCCTTTTTAGATGGTTTCAAAAAAAGCAAATTAGATTGAATGTTGATGTAGTAGAGAAGAACCCTTATGTGCAGAATCAGGATAACAGATTTGTTGAGATTGTTAAGTAAAGGATGATTTTTTTGTTTTGTTTTTAAGTTTTGAATTTTGTTTTCTCCCTCTGTCAGTGGACAGGGGGAGTTTTTAATTTTCATCATCTGTATAGATGTTATTAATGGCATCCATCTGCTCACCTATACATTTATCAAGTAACTTAGCATAGTGAGTAGTCATCCTGGTATTAGTATGACCTAGCATCTTGGACACTACTTCCAATGAGATATTGTTTGCTAAAGTAACAGTACTTGCAAATGTATGTCTTGATGTATGAAAGGTAATATGTTTATCTATGTTACAGAGTATAGCAATATCCTTTAAATATTTATTAATGTCTGCTGCATCTTGTATAGGTATTAACTTATCTCCACCTTTATACTTTTCAAGTATCATCTTTGCCATAGGTAGAAGAGGAATCCTGGATAGAATACCAGTCTTCACTCTTTTCTTCTTTATCCAGATTCTACCTTGATCATCTTTCTCAAAGTGTTCAGGTTTAAGAGTCTTGATGTCTATATAAGAGAGACCTGTGAAACAACCAAAGAGAAAGAAATCTCTAGCCTTCTCAAATCTAGGAATAGGAGTATCAAAGTTGATGATTTTCCTTAGTTCCTCTTCATTGAGAAAGTCTATATCTACAGGTTCTCTTTCTACCTTATAGTTAGCTATCATGTTATATTTAACATAGTTGTTTAAAACAGCTTTGTTTAAGATAGCCTTCAAGTACTTTAAATGCTTGGCACAAGTATTCTGAGACATACCTTT
>ERZ1026880.231-NODE-231-length-30739-cov-58.814333_pt1 | contig 30739 bp, 41 predicted proteins | sample MGYA00380170_ERZ1026880 | MGnify/ENA primary metagenome ERZ1026880 (study PRJEB33269, sample SAMEA4719806) | human gut metagenome | biome: human-associated habitat; feature: organic feature; material: feces | place: Cameroon | collected 2013-10 ...
ATAATGCAAAACTGAAAGCAGTAAGCATCTATCTGACAACGCGAAACATGAGAGCCGCAATGAAGGCTGCCGGTGCGAAAGTCCTGACGGACAGCAAGTATCTCACGTCTGGAGACTATCTGAAAGCTGGCGATATTCTTTTGAATGATAATCATCATGTAGCCATTGCAGTTACTTCCGGAAGTAAATCCAGCAATACATCAACAGGAGGAAAATACATGTTCGAACCAGAAACAGTAGTAGCAGGCAGCACAGGACTTTCTGTTCTTCTTTTACAGGAGATTCTTGTAGCACGGAAATTCAAAGGAAAAGACGGTAAAGAGCTTGATCTTGATCGCTCTGCCGGAACAAACACCATTTACGCACTGAATGCTTATAAAAAATCCAGAAATATGAAACAGGATGGAATTTGTGATGCAGCTGTCTGGAAAGATTTGATTGCACTTTGACGAAAAATATGATATGATTCTGTCAGATCAATCTTTGTCACGCTTTTATTTATGATCGTGCATGTAGTGCACCGCGTGGCATAGCGCATGAGTGCAAGTTGATTAAAAAGAAAGAGTTGGGCGTGAAAACCCGACTCTTTTCTTAATCTTCAAGGTATTCTTGATATACCTGTTCTATTTCTCTTTTTCGATTCTGGGATATTGAAACGATATCACCGGAAATCATCTTGATGTCAGATTTAATGTTTGCAATATAATCCATATTTACGATATAGCTACGGTGGCACCGGACAAAACGCCGATCCAGAACTTTTTCTATCTCATGCAGACGCCGGTAAAAACCATACTGATGCCTGCACGTGCAATGGATGACGCACATTTGACCACGGCTTTCTATATATTCGATGTTACGAAAGAAAACCCTGTGGAAATCACCTTTGAATTTTACAGTGAGCATCCGTTCTTCCAATCTTCCAAGTGTAGTATCAATTACGGAAAACACCCTTCCATCTTCATACCCTTTAATAACATACTGTGTTGCCTGAACATCAAAAGCATCACGCATGTAGCCGGCATGAGCTGTCCAGAACATCAGACTTCCGGAATAACCAGAGCCACGTAACTTATATGCTACATCAATACCATTTTCGCCGTCTTTTAAAATGATATCCAACACGATCAAGTCAAACCATTCACCGTCTTTCACATCGTCCACAAGAGGGACACCAGAAGTGTATTCTGAAATCTGGTACGTTCTGTCGCCCTTTTTCTTCAAAAATGACTCAGCCCTTGCCTTGAAATAATCAATATCAAGCTGGTTATCGTCAAGTATCGCAATTCGCATTTATATCACACCCTTTTTATTATGTGAAAACCCACTATTTATTCAATTTATCAATTTTTACGGTGAAATGTTGTATAATTTACAATGTAGATAGTATTTATACAGATATTATACTACAGCAGTTTAATACTGTAAATGGGCTGAATTGCCGGAAATTTACCAAAGCTGCTCTCCTGTGTTAATAAAAGTGCTTAAAAATCCGGCAGTCAGTCCGAAAAAGATAGGTGATTTGATGAAACAAAAGACGAAAATACTCTTAATATTGATACTTGCAGTCGTATTGATAAACACTAGCGCTTATTACATGCTTGTTGAGTTGCCAGACGTACAGGAAAGCATGCATCTGGAGAACACTCAAAAACATGTTTCAGACGTGTGCAGAGCAGTCCATACTAATACACCGGTATATTACACTAAGGACATTGTTTGCAAAAGCATAATTTATTCTGCGATCACGAAGTTTATATTTGAGAACACGAAAATCCTAACCTATATCTGGCAATTCCCGAGAGCAAATATCTTGTCGCAGTCCGTACTATTACATTAAGGTGGGAGTATAGTAAAAATAGAACAGATGTTTGGAGTAATATTTCCCACTAACCGAACATATATTGTTGTATAAAGCTGATCGGGAGGTATGATGTATGAATTACAAAGAAAGAATAACTGCACTTTTGGATAAAGTTAATGACGAATACATATTGAAAAGAGTTTATAAGCTTCTGCTATACCTCTATTTGAAAGAATAAGACAAAAGAGCCGGGGAGAATTTCCCCGGCTTTAGTTTTATTGAAGTTTAATAATGGCTTTTTCGCCTGTCCACGCATCGGTAGTATATTCCAGTTCTATAGACTGTGCATTAACAGGAACCGCAAAATATACATTAAAAGAAACATTTCTTCCTGGAGAAAGATTAGTGTTCATAAAATCACTGTCATCAAGTCCGTATTGCTCTTCACAAGTCTGGTTATCTGCATAGCACGAGAAGTCATAAATACTTGCGTAAGCGTCTGAGTTTCCAATATTCTCAAATGTAAAAGATGCCATAACGTATTTCATTCCATCGGTGGGCGTGTTCATATCGTATTCATTGTTATAGTCATGAAAGTCAGTGCTTGCGTTGTTCAAAGTAATTTTTAAATTATCGGTTTCAAAGGAACCTCCGACCGTAATTACATTAGAGCCGCTATCGGCATCGGAACTTTGAGAAGAATCTGGTGTAGCCGCATCTTGGAGTGGCCCGGACTGCTTCAAAATTGTTTGATCTGATATTTTATAGGCCGTAATGCTTCCGTTATCACCCCATACTATGCAATCATTTCTGTCCTGAGAAAAGTCATAGATATTAGTCTGACTTGGAGTTGATCTGCCGATAAACACGTCCTCATAGATATAATCATAGTCGAACCAATCTTGCTGAGCCATTTCTTTGAATTTATCAAGTTTGCCGTAAATAAACGGGTCTGTTTTATCACTTCCGGCACTGGCGTTAATAATAGTTTCAACTCTCAGGAATTTAGAACCATCATAAGGTGTACATTCACTTATCTGAAAATTTCCACCATCGCCTTCAAGATCGCTCAAAGCTTTCTTTGCATCATCCACACTTGCCATAGCCGAAATAGGCGTGCACAGAGTAAGAGCGGCTATGCTGACTGCATAGAATAATTTTTTAGTGTTTTTCATACCGTAATCCTCCTTAGTAATTTTCTATATATTATACCACTTAAATTCACAACAGCATAGTAAAAACATAAAAAGACCGGAGATTTTAACCTCCGGCCCTTTCTTTTTAATTATTTTCCAGTTCTGTAAGGATTTCCTGGAGCTGTTTCCATCGCTCTTCACTGAGCTTTGCGAACTTCACGAGAATCTTCTTGGCAAATTCATTGTCCCCGGTCATTACCGAATCGACGATAGCCTGCGCATCGCCATCGTCATCGCTCTGGAACATGTTTCCGACTCCATTTACGAGCCAGTCGTAAGAAACTTTGTAAGAAAAGCATATCAATTTGATATTCTTTTCAGATAAATCTCTTTGCCCGTTTTCAATCATTGATAACGCCTGCTGCCCTATGGACAATGCTTTTGCAAATTCTGTTTGAGTGAGTTTTAATGTCTTTCTTAAAACAGAAACTCTTTTTCCTATTAATTCTGCTGAATCCATATTATCCTCCTTTCTGATTATATAATATCACACTAGTTGTAAAAAAACAAGAAAAAGTTGTAAAAACTGTTGACAAAATACAACTGTAGTGGTAATATACAATCACACAAGTGATACAGAAAGGAGTGAGAAGAATGACAGATGATAGACGAGAAGCGTTTAAAAAAATGGTAGAACGTTTTAATAATCTGCCGGAGAAAAAGCAGGATCAGCTGCTTTGGTACGGGAGAGCAATCATCGACACAGAAGAATGCGAAGCCAGCAAGAAAGAACACGCAACATTAAGAAGTGATTAGGAAAGGAGTTACATGAACGAATTACAGATTTTTAATTCAGCAGAGTTCGGAGAAATCCGGACAGCAGAAATCAATGGGAAACCGTATTTTGTCGGAACAGATGTTGCGAAAGCACTTGGATATAACAACCCCAGAGATGCCGTATCAAGGCATTGCAGGGGAGTCGTGAAACACGACACCCCTACATCTAGTGGTATACAGCCGATGTCATATATAAATGAGGGAGATTTATACCGACTGATTATGAAATCGAAACTTCCATCAGCAGAGAAATTCGAAGCGTGGGTTATGGATGAAGTCCTCCCAACAATCCGCAAAACCGGTTCTTACCAAAAGCCAATGACACTTGCCGAACAGATTCAGCTACTTGCACGTGGCAACGAAAATCATGAGGAGAGAATCGAGAAGCTTGAGAATACCATGACCATTGACTACGGTCAGCAAAAACATCTTGGCGATCTGGTGTCACAGGTGGTCATTGAAATCCTTGGCGGCAAGAAGTCAAACGCTTATGTAGAAATCGGGAAGAAAGTCTTTGCAGAGTGTAACCGTGATATCAAAACATACTTCGATGTAAATGCCAGAAATAATATCCCAAAGTTGAGATATCAGGAAGCAGTCGAGTACATCAAGGAATGGCAACCGTGTACCAACACAAAAATGATGATTCGCGACTGCAATGCCCAGATGACGATGTAGGAGGTGAGAACGTGAAAACACCTAAAATCGAAATCCGTCAGGTAGACGGTGAAAAAGGAATCTTCACAGAAATCCTTGTAGACGGTCACAAACTTGAGGGAGTAAGAAGTTTTGAATTAAAACAGGGAGTTGGTAATTCCGTTCCTATTCTTTCAATTGATCTGAATGCCTTAAATTTATCCACAGACTTGCAGACGTTGCAGGTAAACCAGAATGGCATCGGAGAAATCGAAAGCATTAAATTCAAAGGACAGGAAATGCCAGTTAAGTTTGGCGCAAAAGAATAGGCTCCCATATTTCAGAGAGCCGTGAGGATTACTTGCTGAGATTTTGCAGAATTGAACAATCGCTGGCACGATTACAACAACCTGTAAAACCGGCATATTTACATTTTAATCTTCCATTAATAGATTTTGGACTCTTATCTTCTAAAGAAGAAACGGAAATTTGAGTAAACTCAACAAAATAATCCTTATTCTGTTTTACACAAAAGCCAGAATACACCATTAAACAAACACCTCCTTTCCATAAGGAGAGTATACCACAGAAAGGAGAAACATGAGCGAATTAATACCAATTAATTACAATGGCGAAGAACCGACTGTATCAGCAAGAGATTTATATAACTCTCTTGAAATCAGTAAGCGATTTTCGGCATGGTTCGAAACAAACTCTCAGGGATTCGTTGAAAACGAAGATTTTACAAGTGTACTTTCAGGTACGGTTGTAAATAACGGAGCGCACAGAGAAATACAGGATTATTCCTTATCAGTAGATATGGCGAAACACATTTGCCTTATGAGTAGAACTGAAAAAGGAAAAGAATGCCGGCAGTATCTCATCGACCTCGAAAAAGCCTGGAACACGCCGGAACAGGTTTTTGCCAGAGCATTAAAGATGGCAGACCAGACTATTGCGAAGCTGAAAGGTTCAGTTGAAACATTGACAGCCGAAGTTAGCGTCAAGAACCAAATTATCGGAGAACTTAAACCGAAAGCAGATTACTACGATGAAATTTTAAAGAACCCGGGATTGGTTACAATTACCCAGATTGCAAAGGATTATGGAATGTCTGGCAAAAAGATGAATGATATCTTGCACGACTTGGGAATCCAGTACAAGCAGAGCGGTCAGTGGTTGCTGTATGACAAGTATTCAAAGAATGGGTACACACATTCAGAAACTGTAGATATCGTCAGGTCAGATGGAAGACGTGATGTGAAGATGAACACCAAATGGAAACAGAAGGGTAGAATTTTTCTTTACAACATGCTCAAAGAAAAAGGCATTGTTCCAATGATTGAGCAGGTGACGATGTAGGGAGGACGAGGCAGTGGCAGAACAGTTTTCTACATTCAAAGAGGATTTAGAGAATATCGGCATCCACATTACGGACGAACAGTATTCAGACCTCTGTGAGATTAACCTGTTTATGAAAGGGATGCCAGATATTCCGGTTTACAACATCCTGCTGGTGCTCAAAACACTTGGATTAATTCCAACCAAAGTGCCAGATCAGGAAAGCAGTCAGAAGCGCGACTCCAATACCAAGGGATGTTTTGATAATGAATTTGAGAGAAAGTTTGGAAAAATTAAAAAGTGATTTCTTTGCTTTGTCTTGCTTGGAAACATAGGAGTTTTTCCCTAAATCAGTCAAGTATATATTGGCTAAATCAGTATTTACAAGACTTCGAGATTTAAGAGATTTCACGTAGTAGTTGTACGTCTGGTGATCGAGACCAGATAGCTGTAATAGGTCGTATTGATTCATGAAATCGTTGACAGCATTTTGAATCAAAAGACCAAGCAGGTCATTTTCATTTTGAATTAGCAAGCCTTTATCTCCTTTCGATTTACTAGGCATGGCAGTGCCAGTAAATACATTATAGGTAGATAAGGAAGAAAACTCAATAACCCAAAGGAGTGAATTTTATGAGTAAAAAAAAGAAAAAGAAAAAGGCTTCCAAGATGGTACGAACATCAAAGAAACCTATTTCCTTAACATGTTTGATTAATAAGAAACCTATTTGCCAGATTGATATTTTTCGTTGAATGCTTCTAACGCAGATTCATAAGCGTTCATGTATTCTTCGAAATAATCGACAGTGACATGGACTTTGCCTGAATCAATTTGAGCTTGACGTTTTAAATGGCACGCGTCAATGCAAACTGCAACGGCTAAATCATGTGCACGTTTTTCATTATCGGTCATTTTTACACCTCCCTTCGAAGAATATTATATCACATCGCAAAAAGGAAATGGCAAACTAAAAAAAGAAACAATCAGGAGGTAAAAATCAGATGATTAAATGCGAAAAAGGAAACGTATCAATCAACGGTGCGGGAAATGAAGTTATCCATGATCTTTCGGAAATCATATCTCGTACCTACAGTTCCTTTTCCAAAGCGTTCGGAGAGGAAAAAACAAAACAGATGATTTTTAAGGCGGTAAACGCCGGGATGGGAGCGGACAAATGACAAAAGCAGAGAAATTTAACCTTTATGCTGATACCTTATATGGAATGTGCCGGAAAGCACAGGACACAGTTCCAGAAGCGTGCGTGAGTTTTGAATGTAGGGTTTTCAGCAGAAAAAAATTAGGAGGGTATCGTGCGATATTCGTTGGTATCACAACGGCTGAAGGAAGCAGAAAATATTACGGTGTGTGTGAAACATTACGTGATATGGAGGAAAGCTTTGTATCCGTAAAGGCAATACTGAACAACCTGTTACTTAATGCTCCGTGCCCATACTGTGAAAAGGGGGAAGAAGATTAATGGCTGTAGAAAAAGAAAGCTCCGTGGATTTTATCCCGGAGACCGTTGAAGAAGAATATGCCATGTTGGCAGGCAGATTAAAAGCTGTTGAAGCTTATCTTGACGCTTCAGATAGCGATTACGTCAGCAAAAACGTTCTGGCTGCCATGTTAGGCATTTAAGTTGTAAGTAGCCCCGGCGGTGCAGGAACACCAACCGGAGCATGTATCTAACTTAGCTTGAGTAAGTTAAATACAAGATGATTATATCATACCTTCTTGTATTTGGCAAATAAAAACACAGGAGGGCATTTTTAATGTCTAAAATCACTAAGGAAACTGGTAAAACACTTGCTTCTGAGATTATCGAAGATCTTGAGAAAGAAGCAAGAAACAAAGATCTGGCAATCATTGCTCTGCTGACTACAGTGCTGGCAATGGGGGTGTTGGGGAAAGGAAAAAAATGAGAACTTACTTAGAGGGGCTTGCAGTGTTCGGAGTTTCCGGCCTGGCAATCGTGTTCTTTGCAGTATGCTGGGCTGTGACTGATTTGGACGCACTCACGATTCTGGCATTGGATTATATCTTAATGAATACAGCCGGTCTGGCAGTGATGCTAAAAATCAATGACTTCGTGCATGACATTAAAAGGAAGGAAAAAGAAAACAAAAATGCAAGATTTAAACAGAACAATATTGACCGGATTTGTAACTGATTCGACAAATGTCAAATTTAAACCAAGAAAGGGAAAAAGCTTTTTAGTCGTCAGAAGTGACCGCTTTAGCGGAACACCGGACGATATCATTGTTGAGATCCCGAACAGACTCAAAGGTACGTTCCGGGAATGGAATTGGATAAAGGTTTCGGGAAGAATCCGTTCCAAATGGGTCAGAGCAGACCACCAAGAGAAAAAGTATATGTATCTGGAAGCATATGATGTCAGCACGGAAGGAACGCTTCTTGTGAATACGGTAGAAATGACTGCGAATATTTGCAAGAAGCCGGTGCTGAGAAACACACCGTTAGGAAGGACACTCTGTGAAATTTGTGTGGCAATCAATGGATACAGACGGTCAGAGTACATTTCTTGTATTTCATGGAGAGATCTGGCGGTGAAAGCTTCTGAATGGAAAGTAGGCACAAAAGTTAGATTAAAGGGACGTATGCAGAGCCGTGACTATTGGAAGAAGCAGTCAGATGGTTCTTATGTTAGAAAAACAGCATACGAAGTTTCGGTAATGGAGATGGAGGAAATCAAAGATGAAAAAGGTAACTTTGAAAAAATTGAGCGTTGAAAATTATAAGAAGTTTGAAGCAAGAGAATTTGATTTCTCAGGAAGAACAGAAGTTTCCGGAAGAAATAGACAGGGTAAAACTTCTCTGATGGACGCATATTTTGATGTTCTAACTGGAAAGCTGGCAGACGGAACACTTCCGAACAATATCCGCCGTAAGATTGACGGTGAAGAAGTTGATGATCCGGTGGTGAGAGAACTGGTTATTGACGTTGACGGAACAGAATATGTTATCCAGAAAAAGACCAAGAAAGGAAAATCATCTAATACAGTTGAATATTACGTCAACGGAATTAAGCGGAACAAAACCGAGTATATGGAGATTCTTAAAAGGATTGCCGATCCTGATACGATTGCCATGTGCAGCAACGCCAGAGTGTTTTTGAATGAGATCCAAAAAGCAACAGCAAAAGCAAGGGAAACGCTGGGAGGAATAGCTGGATTCAGTGAATCACAGTTCAGAGCGGAGCATCCGGAATATGAATGGATAAAGAACGAAGGCGTGGAAGGAGATTCTATCGAAGAGATCTTAAAGGCGCGCAGAAGAGACCTGAGGAAAGCTAAGTCAGATGTTGATGACATTGTAAAACAGATCAGGAAAGAGCAGAGCCGACAGGTTGAGTGCGATGAAACACTTCTGGCACAGAGGGATGATCTTCTTGACTTGCTGAAAGAAAACGAGAAGCAGGAGAAAGTACTCTGCGACGCTTCAAGAGAATACGACCGGATTTCTATTGAGCTGGCAGGGCTGAAGCGTTCACGTGACGCACTGGTTGAGAAAGCTGGTAAAACAGCCAGAGAAAAACACGACAGAATAACTTCCTTATTATATACGCTGAAATCCGACAAGAAAAACGCCGAGAACAAATTAAGACTTGCCGAAATAGATCTGGAACACGCTAACAAAGGAATTGAACGCCACAAAGCAGCATTGGCGCAGGCTAAAAAGAAATATACAGAAGCATTAAAAGAGAAGTGGGACGATACCGAACTTACGGAAATCCGTGGAAAAGAATTTGATCCGGAATCAGCTGTTTGTCCGACTTGCGGACAGGCACTTCCGGAAGAACAGGCGGAAGCTGCGAAACGCAAATTTGAATTCAACAAGCAGTCCAGAATCGCCAAAAAACTAGAAGAAAAAGAGCAGTTCGAGAAAGATAAACGCACCAAGCTGGAGAAGATCACTGAGGATGGCAACGAAGCTTCCGAGGGATTAAAAGTAGCGAATGAAACAAAGAAAGAAGCCGAAGCAGCTATCGAAGCTACTAAGAAAAAAATCACATCTCTGGCGCTTGAAATTGCAGAAACAGAGAAAGAAGCGGAGAAACCAATTCCTGAGCCGGATATGTCTGGCGATGAAGAATATAAGGCAGTATGCGACAAAATCTCAGCACTGGAAGAAAGTATCAATGGCATCGGAAACGGCGAAAATGACCGGATTCTGTTAAGCAACAACCGTCATTCTTTGGAAGCAAAACTTAGAGATGTTGAAGCAAAGATTAAAACTCAGACCGCAAGGCTTGAGGAAAAAGCTAACAACCTTGAAGCATTGCAGGAAGAACAGAAAAAGTTTTCGCAGAAACAGGCGAATATTCAGCAGAAAGTAGATCAGCTGACCGAGTATTCCATTGAGAAGAATAAAGCACTGGCAGCAGTTATTAATCCGCACTTCAAGCACTTCCAGTTCCAGTTCCTTGATTACACACAGGACGGTGAACCGATGGAAACTTGCCGGATGATCTGCAACGGTATTGATTATGCAAACGGTCTGAATCATAGCGACCGGATTCTTTGCGACATTGACCTTGTGATGGGATTGCAGGAGATGAACGACTTGCGACTTCCGGTTTGGGTTGATGATACCGAGAGCGTAAATTCGGACAGGATTCCAGGATTAGATACACAGATGATTCTGTTGAAAGTTTCGGACGGGGAATTGAATGTGAAAAATATCTAAAAATAATTCGAACAGATTCGCAAAGGAAGAGCTTCGATAGGCGTAGCGGTGGAATAGAAGCGCACTGATGAGATCGCAAAGGAATGGCAAAGAAAAGTATCGCAAAGGTGAGGCGAGGAAATGAAGAGCAAAGGCTAGGCACAGAATTGAGAAGATTGGCTAAGGCATCGCTTTGTGAGGAGAAGCGGAGCACAGAAACGCTATGGAAAAGTGTGACAAAGCAACGAAAAGTGATAAAAATAAAATATTTCAAAAAGGAGAATTAAAATGGCAAGCAAAACGCAGGTAACAACAGTGGGAGAACAGCAGGCAGCAGTTGTAATTAACAACCAATTTATTGACGGATTGACAAAACAGCTCGAAGAAAAATGTAAATATGGTCTTTCGTTTCCAAAGGACTACAATCTCAGCAATGCACTTATGGGAGCGTATCTGATGCTTAAGGAAACAAAAGACAGGAATAACAAACCAATTCTGGAATCTTGTAGCCAGATTAGCATCGCAAACAGTCTTATGAACATGGCGACACTGGGACTTTCGGTTCAGAAGAAGCAGGGGTATTTCATCGCTTACAGCGGCCAGTGTCAGTTCCAGAGATCATATTTCGGAAACATGACAATTGCCAGAAGATACGGAATGAAAGATGTTCATGCAGAGATCATCTACCAGGGAGATAATTTCAAATATCATATTGAAGATGGAAACAAGGTTCTGGATTCCCACGAACAGGATTTTATGAATATTGACAATGACAAGATTCTTGGAGCATACGCAGTTGTATTGATGGAAGATGGAACAAAACATCTGGAAGTAATGAATATCAAACAGATTAAACAGGCTTGGTCGCAGGGATTCGGATACAAGGAAAATGGGAATGGCACGCACCAGAAATTCACCGACCAGATGGCAAAGAAAACCGTTGTCAATCGTGCCTTGAAACAGATCATCAACACTCATGGTGATGTTTTTGTACAGGAAGCTGACGATGATACAGAAACAGTTTCAAAAAATGACGCTTTTGCAGCTGATGTTGCATATGATATCGAGCAGCACGCCAACACCGAAGAATTCATCCCGGAGCCAATGGCAATCGAGGAACAGCCGAAACAGCCGACAGTCGCAGAAGTTGTCCAGACAGCAGAGAAAGAATCAGTTCCGGTAGCAGGCAAAGAACCAGAGATTCCAGATTTTATGAAACAGGAGGAAATGTGATATGAACTTGCATGATTTATTTACAGTATTATGCGTAATTACTTATATCGTTTTCATTGCACTTGCAGTATACGCCGTCAAGAAGAAAAACACTTTGCCGATGCTTATTGCACTGGTAGTTTCCAATTTCTTCAATCTGATGGTTTCACTTACAGCATGATCGGGAGGTGCTAAAAATGAGCAATAGTGAAATTTTAAAGAAAGCAAAAGAACTGGTTGAACTTCTGGAAAAACAGGAAGAATCAGGAAAAGTGAAATTATCTGAGTTGAAGCCCGGAGATATTTTCCAGACCACCGGAAAGCGTAAATACAAAGTTCTGGAACAGCACGCAGGGTATACAAATATCATTTCTCTTGGATTTGTGAAAGAGAATGTGAAATTTGATGATAATACAACTGACTATAGCAAATCATCTTTGAAGAAGCTCTGTGATACAGAAATTCTGGAAGATTTTGAAGAAGAGTTTGGAGAAGAGAACATCGAAACTGATGTGACAGATTTGATCACTGTGGACGGTCAGAAGATCGGAGAAGTGAAATGCAAAGTTCGACCGCTGACATTTGACGAAGCACGCAAATATACAGAACTGACACCGAATGAGGAGCTGGATGATTGCTATTGGACTTGTTCCGCGTGGAGCACAGAGGAGCGAGGATGGAAATATACCATATCCGTTGTTTCGCCCTCTGGCCGCATCATCAACTATGTCTACTACTACGGTCTCGGTGTTCGCCCAGTTTGTATCTTAAAATCTAATATCTTTGTATCTAAAGTGGAGGAATGAAAATGAAGAAAAATCTGAAATATTTTGAAAACGAATTAAACCGTATTAACAAAGAATTTGCCGAATATAAAAAGCAGCATATGGAAAAGCCGGAAATTGGCAAAACGGTAGAAATTGCCGGAATGGAATGGATGATTCTGGATAAGACAGAAAAAGGATATTTTGCCATTCTAAACAGCTTCGACGGGGAAAATAGAAAATTTGATTCAGATTCAAATAATTGGATTAAAAGTGATCTTAGAAAAGAATTAAACGATTCTTTTCTTAAGAAAATCACAGAAGAGTTGGGGGAAGATGCAGTTGTTGAATTTGATCGCGATTTACTTTCATTGGACGGTCAGACAGAATACGGGCATTGTGAAGATAAGATTTCACTTTTGACCGTGGATGAATACCGGAAATATCGTAAATTACTTCCGAATACGAAGAACTGGTGGTGGTTGATTACGCCATGGAGCACACCAGCAAATGGTTACATCTCAACACTTACCGTTGTTTCGCCCTCTGGCTACTTCCGCAACGATGTCTGCAGCTACTGTGACGGTGTTCGCCCAGTTTGTATCTTTTCTTCTTCTATCTTTGAATCAAAGAACGATAAATGATGGCAAATGAAGATTTAAGAGTTATCACAAAAGCGAAGCAATTAGCCAAACATACGTTAATTATGACCAGCAATGCTCGGAGATATCCAAAAAAATTTAGATTTTCTCTTGTAGATAAAATGCAGAATAAGGCTATGGAAATATATGAAATGCTTTTTGAAGCCAACCGAACAGACATAAAAGACTATAAAAGAGAAAGATTGGAGTTACAAACAAAAGCTATTTCTTATTGCGACGAACTTATGTATTTTATAGAGCTTTCTTATGAATTGAATATCATAAATTCAGGAAGCATGGAAGCGTGGTCAAAAATAGTTATGGACGTAAAACATATGGCAATTGCTTGGAGAACAAAAGACAAAAATAGGTAAGAATATAGGTTATGCGTTGCAATACCGTTGTTTCGCCCTCTGGCAACATCAACAACAATAACTACAACAACAGTAACGGTGTTCGCCCAACCTGGATCACAGGCAGACAGAGTAAGCACAAAGCTGAAATCAGTAAAGATACAAGTAAATGTATAACCTTTCCGGAATGGATAAATATAAAGGGACAAAACAAATGGACAAAGAAATTGTTGCAAATTTTGAAAATTTATATCGTTCTTACAAGAAGGTTAAGAGCGGTAAAAAATTCAATTCAGGCACTGCAAGGTTTTCTAATTTATCTCTTGAAGGTATTCACCTTCTAAAGGAACAGTTGGAAAATCAAACATATACCATAAATCCATATAATAAATTTCAAATCCATGAGCCAAAAGAGCGAACGATAGAATCATGCGCATTTAAGGACAAAGTAGTGCAGAGATGCTTTTCGGATTACGTTCTGACACCGAAACTTGAAAAGATCCTGATTAAATGGAACACTGCCGGACAGCGGGGAAAAGGACAACATATGGCGATGGACGGATTAAAAGAACAAATGCTTGGTTTCTATAAAAGAAACGGAATTAATGGCTGGATTGTAAAATGTGATATTCATAAATACTTTTACAGCATAGATCATGAAATAATGAAAGACGTACTTGACTACTATTTTGATGATAATTTTACAATTTGGCTGAATCATTTATTTATTGATAGCACGCGAAATCCAGGACTGCCATTAGGGAACCAGGTTAATCTGAAATATGCGTTGCTACTACTTCATTCGCTAGATCAGATGATAACGATTGAGTTTGGAAATCCATATTATGGACGATATAACGATGATTTTTATGTGTTGTGCAGAACGAAAGACATCGCCAGAGAAATTCTTGAAGCAATTCGAATGATGGTTAAAAGCCTTGGATTGGAATTGAACCCAAAATCGCAAATTGTACCGTTTCGAATGGGACTGTGTTATCTTGGATTCCACCATTACGTGACTGATGAGGGGAAATATATTAGAAAATTACGTGGTGACAGAAAAAGAAATACTCAGAAAAAGGTTCGTAGATGGGTTCGCGCAGTAAACGAAGGAAAGATGCCAGTGGAAAAATTCAACGAAAAATATAGAGCATGTAGGAATCATATGCTTCATGGAAACTGTATTAAATTATGCCACAGTATGGATTTGGAAATTGAAAGGAGAATGAGATGAGATTAATTAGTCAGACAGGAGATATTGATATCCCATACGAAACAACATCGTTAAGCAGAACTGAAAACATCATAAGGGCATACGTGTCGATGGATGGCGAAATAGGAATGCTTATGGCTGTTTACTCAACAGAAGAACAGGCGAAAGAAGCAATGAGTATGGTTATGTATGCACATATTTCAAACAAACCGATATTCATTCTTCCAAAAGAAGGAAAAACAAATTTGGAATTGACTTTCTTAGGGAGATATGAATTAAAACTTCTTAGAGAAAATCTTCCTAAGGTGATGGATTTAGAAAATGAAAATGGAGACTATGCTCTTCCACGAAAAATCAGAGATAGTATTAAAGAAATCGCCGCAGCTTTAAATGTAGCGGAATTACAAAAATAACAGGTGTTAATTTTATGGAAAGAAAGCGAGGTGATGCCATTTGTTCATGCGAGTAATTTCAACAGGAAGTACAAAGGGAAATTGTTACGCTTTGCAGTCAAGTACAGGCGAGATTGTTCTTCTTGATTGTGGATGCAAGTACAAGAAAATCCTCAGAGGGATTGACTACCAGATAAACAACGTTTCCGGTGTGCTTCTTTCACATGAACACGGTTAAGGCGATCATACCGAAGCTATTCATGAAATCATGAATGCAGGAATCACAGTTTATACCAGAGCAGAAACAATCAGTAACTTAGGCATAACGGGCGGAACTATAAAAGCTGTTGCTGAAAAGAAATACTTCAAAATCGGCTCTTTCAGCGCAGTTCCGTTCAGCCTGCCGCATACATCTGCAAATAAAGAACCATGTCCGAACTTCGGGTATCTAGTGGAACATGAAGAAATGAGAAAGCTTCTTTATCTGACAGACTTTGAGTATTGCCGGTACAAGCTCAAACCAATGGAACTTAATCACTTGATTATTGGCTGCAATTACTGCGAAGAACTGATAGATAGAAATAACCCGAAGTGGAAGCACCAGATCACCGGACATTGTTCTTTATCAACTTGTAAGCAATTCATTAAGGAAAATCTCACAGAATCGCTTAAAACGATAGCACTGGTACATTTGAGCGGTGATGCTTCGGATACTGAAAAGATGCTTAAAGAAGTCAAAGAAGTTGCTGGGGATGATGTTCTAGTTCAGATTGGACGGGCTGGACTGGAAGTTGATTTGAACTTGTTTCCATTTTGAAAGGAGAAAGGGATATGGAAATGACAGATTGTAGCAAATGCAGATTCCGTAATTGCTGCACATTAGCTTGGGATTACGGATCACTGTACTGTAATGATTACGAGGAGGAATAAAATTGAAAGAATGGACAGAAGAACTTTTACTGGCGGATGGATATAAACTTCAAAACGCTGAAATTACAAATGTATCATTAAATTTCAGAGATCACGGAGTATTGTCACTTGACCTTACGCTGAACGGCGGCGGATGGGGAGTCGTTTACGGCGGCTATGTTCTTGGACATGGATATTTGGGAGCCAAAGAATTTAAAGGTTATGCTTCCGGAATGGAAGCAATCATGCGAATTATGGATGTAGTTGGCGTTGAAGATCTTGTGGATTTAAAAGGAAAGCATATTCGGGTTGCAACAAAGGGATGGGGAAGTTCAGTAAAAATCATCGGACATTTTATCAAAGACCAATGGTTTGATTACTTGAGTTTTTACGAGGATAAAAAGGAGTGACAGGATGCAGATTTTAATTAATGTTCTGGACAAAATCAAAAAGGAAATCTCTCCAACATCCAGTTTGTACGACAGAGGATGGAATGATGCGCTGGAAAAGGCAAAGGAATATTTTACATCCTACAATCCGGTGATTGAATGGATTCCAACAGAATTAATGTTACCGCCGGAGCCAGACGAAGATGTTGATATTGAAGAACTACCGGAGTACACGGTAACAATCAAGGGTGCTGAATGGCCAACATCTCTAAGATATGCCGGAAATGGCGAGTGGATTGATATTGGCGTTGGCGGAGGAATTTATTACAAGGTTTCGGCGTGGATGCCGATGCCTAAAGCTTATAAGGATGAAATTTAAGTAATTAAATATATTATCAAACGTGAGTAAACATGCTCAAAGATACTTAAAATCCATAGTATTAGTTGGCAACTTAAAACCACTGAAATCATAGGAAAGAAAAGCCAGTGCAAGTTGAAACAGTCTTGCTAACTATAGGGTAGAACCTTGATGGTAATGATTGAGTAATGGTAGAAGTCCATGAAAACCAAATGGCAAAAAAACAAAATTTTAGAAAGGAAAAGCTATTTAGATGAACCTATATCTAATCAATAAAAAAGAATTTATAGGTATGTACCGATGGCTTAGTCGGGAATTTACGACTGTGGAGTGTACATGGATCTGCGAGTAGTAAATCACTTAGTGATTACCAAAGCATACACATTGAAGCAGTAACTATAAATCGTGAGATTATAGCGAATCATCTGGCATATACGTAGTTGTATATGTTTCAAGTAGCAGGAGTCAAATATGATTACCTGGAACAATCTGGATACACTTGCTTCTTTTAAGGAACTCGAAGGAGTAAAAAAAGTAAACCTTGCAGAAGTTATGGCAGGAGAGAATGGAGCAGAACGTGTAAAGAATTACAGCGTTCCGATGGCAGAGGGATTTGCTTATAACTTTGCAGCAAAACAGGTAGACGACGAAGTGCTGGAAGGACTTAAGAAACTGGCTGAGGAAGCACAGCTTACAGAGAAATTCGAAGCTCTTTACAATGGAGAAGTGATCAACACAGGAGAGAAACGTCTTGTTCTTCATCATATGACACGTGGACAGCTTGGAAACGCAGTAGAAGCTGACGGCGTTGACAAGAGAACTTTCTATACAGAACAGCAGAAAAAGATTGCAGAATTTGCGAACAAAGTACATGCTGGTGAGATTACAAACGGGGCAGGCGAGAAATTCACAACTGTTGTCCAGATCGGTATCGGCGGAAGTGACCTTGGTCCTCGTGCAATGTATCTTGCACTTGAAAATTGGGCTAAGAAAAACGGTAAATTCAAAATGGAAGCAAAATTCATCAGCAACGTAGACCCTGATGATGCAGCAGCAGTTCTGAATTCTATTGATGTTGCACATTCCATTTTTGTACTGGTTTCCAAATCAGGAACAACTCTGGAAACTCTGACAAATGAATCCTTTGTAAAAGATGCCCTTAAGAATGCAGGACTGGATGCATCCAGACATATGATCGCAGTTACAAGTGAGACATCACCTCTTGCAAAGAGTGATGACTATCTTGCAGCATTCTTTATGGATGACTATATCGGAGGACGTTATTCTTCCACATCTGCTGTAGGCGGTGCTGTATTATCTCTGGCATTCGGACCGGAAGTCTTCGCACAGTTCCTGGATGGAGCAGCAGCAGAGGACAAGCTTGCAACAAACAAAGATGTAATGCAGAACCCGGCTATGCTGGATGCACTGATCGGTGTTTATGAGCGTAACGTACTTGGATATCCAAGCACAGCAGTTCTTCCATATTCTCAGGCACTGAGCCGTTTCCCGGCACACCTTCAGCAGCTTGATATGGAATCCAACGGTAAATCCGTAAACCGTTTCGGTGAGCCTGTAGATTATGTGACAGGACCGGTTATCTTCGGTGAGCCAGGAACCAACGGACAGCATTCCTTCTATCAGCTTCTGCATCAGGGAACTGACATTGTACCGCTTCAGTTCATCGGATTCAAAAACAGCCAGATCGGTACTGACGTAGTGATCCAGGACAGCACAAGCCAGCAGAAACTCTGTGCCAATGTTGCTGCTCAGATCGTAGCATTTGCCTGCGGTAAAGAAGATGAAAATCGCAATAAGAACTTCGAGGGCGGACGCCCGTCAAGCATCATCATCGGTGAGCAGCTGACACCGGAAGCTCTTGGTGCGCTTCTTGCACACTTTGAGAACAAGGTTATGTTCCAGGGATTCCTGTGGAATGTAAACAGCTTTGACCAGGAGGGTGTACAGCTTGGTAAAGTCCTTGCAAAACGTGTGCTTGCCCATGAAACAGATGGAGCACTTAAGGTATTCAGTGATCTTCTGAATATCTGAATAGAATATAAGTAACTGTGAGGATACTGAACAGTTACGAATATAAGTTTATAGAACAGTCCTGCAGCATGATTATCATGCTGTGGGGCTGTTTTTTGTGTATTTAGATAAAATGTACAGATTCTGATCGACTTTTTGTGACATCATGTGTATTTACAATTGCAGATGGCAAGTGTATAATAGCGACAAGTGAAAACGATTACACATATATATGAAATAACATACATATGATACATGAAATACATATGATAATTAAATGATAATGATACCATAGATATGAAGCCGGATATCAAAATCCGAAAAATAACAGGAGGTCAGAAATGAGTGCATTAACAAGCATACTTGCCGCAGAACTGATTAAAATCGAAGAAACCGCAGCAATGGACCGAGAACTTCAGAAACAGCGTCTTACCCATCATCTGATGCCTCCGACCGGATGGCTGAATGATCCGAATGGATTATGTTATTTTAAAGGAAGATATCATGTGTTTTTTCAATATTCACCGTTTGATGCAGAGGGAGGACTGAAGCTCTGGGGCCATTATTCCAGTGAAGATCTGGTTTCCTGGAGATATGAGGGAGTACCGTTATATCCGGACAGCAGTTATGACTGTCATGGGGTCTATTCCGGTTCTGCAATAGTGGAGGATGAGAAATTACATCTTTTTTTTACGGGAAACGTCAAAATGGACGGGGACTATGATCACATCAATAACGGGAGGGAAGCCAGTACCCTTCATGTAGAGAGTGAAGATGGGATACATTTTGGCGTAAAAGAAGTAGCGGTCGATTATCAGGATTATCCGGAAACATATACCCGTCATGTGAGGGATCCAAAAGTATGGAAAGATGATGATGCTTATTTTATGGCACTCGGCGGACGCAAAAAGAATGATCAGGGAGCTGTACTGATCTACAGATCAGAGAATCTCAAGAACTGGACCTACGACAGGGAAATCACTACAGAAGAACCATTTGGATATATGTGGGAATGTCCGGATATGTTTAAGATAGAAGGACAGCAGGTGTTATCTGTTTCTCCACAGGGGCTGAAGCGTGAAGAATACAGGTTTCAGAATGTTTATCAGTCAGGATATTTCCTTCTGAAAGACGGAAAAATGGATGTGAAAGAATTTCAGGAATGGGATATGGGATTTGACTTTTATGCGCCTCAGACATTTGAGGACGCAAAGGGAAGGAGAATTCTGATCGGCTGGATGGGACTTCCGGATGTTGAAGGAGAATATACGAATCCGACAGTAGAGAAAGAGGGCTGGCAGCATTGTTTGACTGTTCCAAGAGAGATCCGTCTGTATAATGGAAGATTATATCAATATCCGGTAGAAGAGCTTAAGGTGCTTAGAGGAAGAGACTTCAGAATAGATGAAACGCAGGAAAATATTGAAGTCTTCAGACCGTTTGAACTGGAAATGAAACTGGATACAAGGATGTGCAGAATATCCTTTGGAACGGATCTGATACTGGAGGCAGATGGGCCGAAGGTTTGGTTAAGGCTCTCCAAAGAGGCCGGCGCGGGGCGAAGACAACGCAATGCGATCCTTCCGTCAGGAAGCCTGAAAGAACTTCGTATGCTTGTGGATACAACGGCAGTGGAGATCTATTTGAATCACGGAGAAATTGTTTTTTCCACAAGATATTATCCGGAAAAAATGTCTCAGACCGTAAAACTGGAGGCAGAGAAATTCCAGGGATATATATATGAGTTAAAAGAAATGACCGGAATAAAGTAAGGCCGGAAGAATGGTGAAAATACAGATAAAATACGAAAGGGTGCCATGTGAAGAATGCATGGCACCCTTTCGTATTTTATGGGAGAAGAAGGGACGGAGTAAACAGTAGCTAATTATCTAAAAATTCTGTAAAAAGAGGTTGGAAGAGTAGTAATTGGAAGTTGAGTGTGATAAAATAATCTACAGTGACACTTTGATTAGAGGAGTGTCACAATATTACCTATAAGTTGATATTGAGGTGAGAATAGTTGATGTTAGAACATAAAAAGATTCAAAACCTCAGTGATTTTTTTACAGAGTTGGGGAAGCGCAGGGAAAAGGGAGTATATTTTTATCGTATTAATGGTTATTCCGAAGAAATTGGGAAATTTCTATATGACTATTATGATGCTGCAAGGAAGTGTGGAGTGATCATCGAGGGTAAGATACCGAATCCTACAGAGGGGAATCTGGCTTATTACTATGAAATGATGGGAAATGATTTCCAGCTTGGCATGGGGTTTATCATGTGTAGTCTGAAGAAATGGCTTCCCAGGATGAACCGTTCACAGAATGAGAATGTGGCAGCTTCCATTTACGATTCACTGGAGGAACTGAGAAGATCAGGAAAAACAGAAAATATGCTCAGGAATGCGTATATCAAGTTTATGTGCTGGCTCTATTACAAGTTTGAGCGGATCGTAAACCAGCTGGGACAGGAACGACTTCCCAAGATCTTATATGTCGGTTCAGTCAGCAATTATGAACTGTTGCTGCTAGGCGTTCTCTCCAATGCAGGATGTGATGTGGTTCTGGTGCAGCCATCAGGAGACGAATCATATCTGAAGCTCGATCCACAGTCGCAGAAATCAGACAGATACGAAGGTGAGAACTTCGGAGAAATTCCGGCAGACTTTTCGCTTGCAAAGCTGCGGCAGAATATTGAGAAGACCGTGCAGAATCAGAAGATATTTGGCTCAGAAGGTGGTTTTACCAACTGTACAAATGCATGGATCGAGGGTGGCGGTCTTTCGGATATCCTGAAGGAACCAGCAGCCAGAGGCGATCGGGAGGGATTTTTTTATAACTGTTATCTTCGGATCAATGGTGTGGAAGACAAACTTACTTATGCGAATGAACTGTATCAGTTTTATCTGGAACTAAAGAACCGGAAGCGGCAGATTGTTGTTGTGAATGGCAGTATCCCGAATCCGACAACGGATGAGATCATGAAGATCCGCCGGACTCATTATACAGGGGCAGAGCAGATGATCGCAGATCTCCAGATGAATATTCAGTATCCGGCAAGTAAGATCCTGCAGGCGGTTTTTTGCAGAGCCTTTGCGGAAGTGATGATGCGGGAGGCAGCTGAACCGGATATCAGCCTTAACCGACTGATGAATAAAGGAGTGTATCTTCTGTGCTGGATCAAAAGATATCAGGGACAGCTTTTTAAGAACTGGAAGAAAAACGACACAGGTTGTTTTGTTCATATGGGCAGTTGCCGGAGTGTCAATGAAGTGCTTTTTATAAAATTTCTGGCGAGAGTACCGGCAGATGTCCTGATCCTGCACCCGGATCGAAATGAACCGGTCATGCTTGAGGATCCGCTTTTATATGAAATCAATCATGATACATCTATGGTGATGCAACGATTTCCGGAACAGAATGCACAGCTTCATATAGGAACGGCGGCGTATCATGCAGAACGGGAACTGGATACACTGATGTACAATGATTCTGTGATATTTCGAGACAGGCAGTTTGTCCAGGCAAATACCATATCATTGCAGACAATGGATCGGGAGATCAGGCTTCTCTGGAATACGGAGATGAAATATCGTCCTAATTTCAGTACAGTGGACGGCGTTGTAAACCTGCCGGTCATCTTTTCAAAAATATCGGGTGTGAAGGATCAAAAAATAGAAGAATATTGGATTTCTGTCAAGCAGCTGATGACTCCGGAAACAGTGGTGATCGATCAGCCGCCGTTTTTTACCTCCGTATCACCGAATCCGATTAAAATGTATGTGGCAGAATTTTTCAGAAACGGAAAACTGCAGCGAAGGAAGATAAAAACTCATCCGGCATATCCGTATGGATTTCTCAGAGAAGAAATGCAGGATTATATTCTGGATAAGCTGGAGACAATGATAGAACAGCGTCTGATCCGTGGAACGTTTGAAAATGGAACAGAATATACGATCATATCTGTTGCACTGAATCTTCCGAAACAGGTTACGCGTCTGATACAGAATTTTGATTTTACAAAAAAGAATCCGAAACTGATATATATTAATACATCAGAGGTACTGATCACGCTTGAGGATTCTATTTATACGGCTTTTCTGAACCTGCTGGGATTTGATGTGCTTTTCTTTATTCCGACAGGATACAACATAGATAATCATTTTAACCAGAAATTAATGGAAGAACATCAGACAGGAACTTATATGTATGATCTGCAGGTTCCTGACTGGAATACGATTTCATTAACAGCACGCACGTCATGGCGTGACAGAATATTCAGGAAGGGGTAAGCGTTATGGGACTTGATTTCAGTAAGGTAACACCACCTGCATCACCGACAGGAGAGGCGGGGACAGAGATTGAGACTGTAAAGCCATATGATATTGTGGCTGACAGGAAGCAGATGAATGAAACGCTGGTAAATTCTGATGAGGTGGATGCACTTGTAAGCACGATCGAAGTAAATAATCTGGAAACGATTGTTTGTTTTGGAGCAGATGCTGCCGAGGAGGTGGCGAAGGCATCGGATATTGTTCTGAACAGCATGAACATGAGCCAGCTGGATGAGTCCAGTGAAATGCTGACTTCACTGTCAAAGATCATGTCAAAGTTTGATCCGAGTGAACTCAAGGAAAGTACAGGGCTGTTTAACAAACTGTTTGGAAATATGAAGAAACAGCTCGAAAAAATCCTCGATAAATATCATACCATGGGAGAGGAAGTGGACAAAATCTATGTTCAGCTCCGTGAGTATGAGGGTGAGATCAAACAGTCCAACCGCAAGCTGGAGCAGATGTTTGACGCAAATGTTGATTATTATCATCAGCTTGTAAAATATATTCTTGCCGGAGAGCAGGGATGCAGGGAACTGGAAGCCTATATTGCACAGCGTCAGGCTGATTTTGAGGCAACCGGGGACAATTCCATACAGCTGGAACTGGCAGGGCTGAATAATGCTCTGATGATGCTGGAACAGCGTACACAGGATCTGAGGGTGGCAGAGAATATCGCGATACAGTCTATTCCGATGATCAAGACAATGGCATACAGTAATATGAACCTTGTAAGAAAAATCAACTCGGCGTTCATTGTTACGCTTCCGGTGTTTAAGCAGGGACTGGCCCAGGCAGTTATGCTCAAGCGTCAGAAGATCCAGGCGGAGGCACTGTCGGAACTTGACAAGAAGACAAACGAGATGCTGATCAAGAATGCACGTAATACCGTAGAACAGTCCAAGATGACAGCCAGACTGGCAAGCGGAAGCTCTGTCAAGATCGAGACTCTGGAGACTACCTGGAGAACGATCGTCAACGGTATCGAGGAAACACAGAACATTCAGGAAACAGCCAGAAAACAGAGGATTGACGATGCGGCCCGGCTCGAAAACATCAAGCAGGAATTTCTCAAAACCTATGGTGGAGCAGGCAGATAAAGCATGTTAAAATAATCCAACATCAAAGCATAAAGGAGGAAACGATTATGCCAATCAATTTATCAAAAGGACAGAAAGTAGATCTTACCAAGGGGAATCCGGGATTAAAGAATATCATGGTAGGCCTTGGTTGGGATGTCAATGCATTTGACACAGGTGCAGACTTTGACCTTGATGCAGCAGCATTTATGCTTGGTTCCAATGGTAAATGCCCGACAGACAAGGAATTTGTCTTCTATGGAAACCTGGAACATCCGTCAGGAGCTGTAAAGCATATGGGTGATAACCGTACAGGTGACGGCGAAGGCGATGACGAAGAGATGGAGATCGCACTTGCAGATGTTCCGGCAAATGTTGAAAGAATCGCATTCACTGTTACAATCTATGAGGCAGAGGCCAGAAGACAGAATTTCGGACAGGTTTCCAATGCATATATCCGTATCGTGGACAAGGACACAAACCAGGAACTGATCCACTATGATCTGGGTGAAGATTTTTCTATTGAGACAGCAATTGTGGTAGGAGAACTTTACAAACATAACGGTGAATGGAAGTTTAATGCGATCGGAAGTGGGTTCCAGGGTGGACTCGCAGCACTGTGCGGACATTTTGGAATTGAGGTTGCATAATAATTCCTGAATAAGAGATACTGTGAACGGAGTGAACAGTAACAACTGGCAGTTTGCCGGGAGGAGAAAAATATGTCAATTAGTTTGCAAAAGGGACAGAAGGTCAGTCTTAGTAAAGAAAGTAAAGGTCTGTCAAATGTACTCGTAGGTCTTGGATGGGATGCGGTAGAGCAGAAATCAGGATTATTTGGGCTTTTTAAGGCGGCGGATATTGACTGTGACGCAACAGCAATCCTGCTTAAGAATGGTAAATTTACAGATAAAAATGATGTTGTATATTTTGGAAATCTTACACACAAGTCAGGAACTGTCCGTCATATGGGAGATAACCTGACAGGTGACGGGGACGGAGATGATGAGCAGATTCTCATTGAACTGTCCAGGGTTCCACAGGAATATGACAAAATCGTGATTGTTGTAAATATCTATTCTGCAGTTCAGAGAAAGCAGCATTTTGGAATGATCAGAAATGCATTTATCAGAATCGTAGATGGAAGTACGAATAAAGAGATGTGCAAATATGATCTTACCGAGAATTATTCCGGAATGACGGCGATGATCTTTGGAGAGATATACAGACACAACGGCGAATGGAAATTTGGAGCCATTGGCCAGGGTACAAAGGACACATCGATCGGCGATCTTTGCAGACGATATGTGTAATGGAGGTATTCACCGGATGAGTGAGAATCAAAACAAAGCAGTTCTGACGAAGGAACTGCTGGACAGAAAAACCCTTGAACAGGGCTTGACGGAAGAACAGGCTGCACAGAGCAAACAGCAGTATGGAACGAATGCACTTGCCAAGAAAGAAGCGGAATCGCTCTGGTCTATGTTTATCGGTGCTTTTAATGATATCTGGATCAAGGTTCTCTGCCTTGCACTGGTACTTAAGATCGTTTTGGCGATTCTTGGAGTGATCGTTCCGGCACTGGGCGGCGAGAATGATGTTATCGAGATTATCAGTATTGTAATTGCAATTGCACTTGCAACAGGATTCAGCACCCTGTCCGAATACAGAAATACATCAAGAAGCGAGGCTTTGCAGGAAGAGTACAACAAAACCTATGCTAAGGTATTTCGAAACGGAAAACTTGTCAAAATCCTGACAAGTGACATTGTAAAGGGAGACACGATCCTGATCCAGGCAGGTGACAAGGTTCCGGTTGACGGACTTTTGTTTAAAGGAAATGTAAAGGTGTCCCAGGCAGCACTGAATGGAGAGTCACGTGATGAATCCAAGACAGCTGCTGACAGTATGGAAGAGGCAGAATCCACGGATTACTCTTCTGCACACAAGGTATTTATGGGATCTGTTGTAACCAGTGGGGAAGCTTATATGGTGGCAACGGTGATCGGTGATGCATCTGAGCTTGGTAAGATCAATAAAGCTCTTACGGATGACAATGAGGAAGAAGAACGTAAGGATACTTCCAGTCTTAAGCTTGAGGTTGTTGCCGGAGGAATCGGTAAGCTTGGTGTTTCAGCAGCTGTGATCGCAGGTGTGCTTCAGGTGTTCCTTTCCATTATCCGTGCAGATGAAGCAATCACACCTGTATTTGTGATCCTTCTGATCGCAGAGGCAGTTATGCTGATGGCTTCTATCGTTATCATGGCAGTGCCGGAAGGTCTTCCGATGATGAACAGTCTGGTTCAGTCCATGAATACAGAATCCATGTACAAAAAGAATATCCTTGTAAGTCACAAGGCTGCTTTTTCAGATTCTGCTTATATGAATCTTCTGTTCAGTGACAAGACAGGAACTATCACGGAGGGAAATCTTTCTCTGGTAGAGTTTGTGCTGGGAGATGGAAGAATTGTTGATCATATTTCACATAATGATTTTCTGGAAGCGATCACTCTGAATAACCTTGCAAAGATTTCTGAAGGCAAGGCGATCGGAAGCAATAACATGGACCGTGCTCTTCTGACTTATTCCATCACAAAGGGCGGACCGGAGAAGGTTGATGCATCTAAGGTAAAGGAAATCAGCGGATTTGATTCCGAGAAAAAATGTGCGACTGTAGAATTGAATGATGGAACGGTTTACTGGAAAGGTGCTACGGAGAACATCATCAATGAAGTGACACATTATATGACAGAAGACGGCAGGGTTATAGACTTCACTCCTTCTGAAAAGGCAAAAGTAGAAGAGCAGATGGTTGCACAGGCAAAGAGAACCATGAAACTTCTTTCTGTAGTGAAGATCACAGGAAGCCAGAAAATTCTTCTTGCAGTTCTCAGCCTGAGAGATAACGTAAGAAAAGATGCGATTGAGACAGTTGAGGTTCTGAACCATGCCGGAATCCAGGTGGTTATGGTTACAGGTGATGCAGAAGAAACAGCTGTTGCAATTGCAAAAGAAGCCGGAATCCTCAAGGATGAGAAGACAGAAGTTGTTCTTACTCATGATGAACTGGAACAGCTTTCCGACGAAGAACTTAAGAAAAAACTTCCGATGCTTCGCGTTGTCAGTCGTGCGAAACCTCTGGATAAGAAACGTCTTGTCACAATTGCACAGCAGCTTGACGATGTCTGTGGTATGACAGGAGATGGTGTCAATGATGCACCGGCACTGAAACAGGCGGATATCGGATTTGCAATGGGAGATGGAACAGCAGTTGCACAGGAGGCAGGAGATGTTGTTATTCTGAACAACAGTCTGACTTCCATCAAGGACTGTGTATTAAACAGCCGAACCATGGCGAAATCTGTCGGCAAGTTCCTGATCTTCCAGCTGACTGTAAATATCAGTACTCTGCTGATGAATATTCTTGCACCGATTCTTGGATGGACAGAGCCGTTTTCCATTGTTCAGATCCTGTGGATCAACCTGATCATGGATACGCTGGCAGCTATGGCATTTGGTGGTGAGCCAATCCTGAATCGTTATATGAATGAACAGCCGGCAAAGAGAAGTGATGATATCCTGACAGGCTACATCAAATCTGCAATTGGGGTGAGTGCGGTATTTATCACACTTGGTTCCATTCTGATTCTGGAGAATATCGGCGGGATCACAACGGCAGTTATGCCGGCAGGATGTGCTGATCCGGAACTTTATGAGAAGACATTTATGTTTGCATTCTTTATCTATTCCATCATCTTTAACAGTCTGAATACCAGATCTGAGAAATTCAATCTGTTTGAGCATATTGGAGAGAATAAGAGATTTGTCCTGGTCATGGGTGCAATCTTTGTCATGCAGACAGTTCTGATCCAGATTGGTGGTGAAGTATTCAGTACAACTCCACTGACACTGAAAGCACTGCTTGTCTCCATGGTACTGGGTGCACTGATCATCCCAGTGGATATGGTACGAAAAGCAATCGTGAAATCCGGTAAATAAAAAGTTACGTTAAACCCAGAAAACCCTCTGTCGAGTGACAGAGGGCTTTCTTTATGTTCTTTATAGTAATAAAAAGAAATGTTAATCAATTCCGATGCGGATGCCGCCTCTGCGCTCAGAAGGCTGAATAATGACGGTTACGGGCAGATTGCCGTGCCATTCAAAGGAATAGGATTCACCGGAGGCCTGACCGATAAAGGTCTTCCAGTTTACGTCTGTGGTAATGCGTGGATCACAGGAGCCATCGCCCATCCAGCAGATCACCGCGTCCGGATCGACAGAAATAGTATTGTGTGTCTGTACATTGCTGAGGGCAATCGGGTTTCCATCGGTGAGGATGGCTACATAGGCTTCACTTCCGGTTCCGGTAAGTGTTGTGGTGGCAAAACCTTTCTGAGACAAAACACCGACACCGATAAAGCGTACACTGTATTTGCAGTCCTGCGTAAATGCGAGAAGATTCTCGGATTCAACAGAGATAGTCTCACCCGGTTCCAGCTTATAGATAACAACATGCTGTGCATTTACTGCATAGAAAGTCTCAGAAGGTCCGTTCATAGTAACTTTCATCAGGGGAATATTCTCGCCTGTGACGCGGCGCATCAGAGAGCCGAGAGCCGCCTGTGCAAGACTCTTCTGTGGCCCGAGGAGAACCTTTTCGAAGCGATAGTTTGTATTTCCGCCGCAGTCACCTGCGATAAAAGCACCGGCTTTGGTAAAGATAGTATCATTTCCTGTGCTGGTGACCTTGAGTGTCAGTTCATTTACTGTTTCAAAAGTAAGCATAAAATTACCTCCCGTTAGTTTGTTTCAACACCATACAGCTGGCAGAGTCCGGCAAGATCTCTGGCGACTCCGTTTCCGATGGCATTGAATTTCCATTCTGTGTTATGTAGATAAATCTCTCCGAGCATCATGGAGGTGACGTTGTCATAATAATCTGTCAGCATAAAACTGTAGATTTCCTGACCGGAATCCGGATTGAGAATGCGGATATAAGCGTCCTGGACCATGCTGAAATTCAAATTTCGCTCCAGAGCCTCATTGATTGTGAGGACAAAAACAATCTTGCGGATGGAAGGATCAAGTCTGAAAAAATCAATGTCTGCATATTCACGGTCAGAAGAGGACTCATTGATATGCAGAGTGACGCTTTTGTTCGGGCTTGAAGTCTGTCCATAAAAAACGAACCAGTCATCACCTGGAACTTTGCCTGAAGCATCCAGAAGATAGGCTGAAAGGTCTATGTCACACTGAAGATTGGAGACATTCCAGCCAAGGGCAACCCGCAGCCGCGGGAGCTGCCCGACCATGCCGATCCGGACTTTCTGGCCCTTCTGGATGAGGTTACGAAGCTGTGAAGTGCTGTGCTTTGCGGGGGCAACAGGTGAAGCAAGGCACTGGCTTTTCTGATTGAGCGTCAATATATTTCCGGCATTGTATGCCGGTTTTGTTTTGGTGGGAATTTGAAGCATGATCTACCTCCCTGTGTTAACTGTCAGGTTGTTTTCTGTTTTTATCATATCATGTTATGGGGCAGAGGGAGTAATAATATTTTTATAAAAATTGGATAAACGAGTTTGGCAAATAAACTTGTAATTACATTAACTTTTGTTAATTTTTGACGCAGCAGTTGAAAAAAGGAAAAAATTAGGATATGATAAATTTAACTTTATAAAGGGCAAAACTGTGGTAACGCAGTGACGCAAAGCTATAGGGGCCGTAAACGAGCCAGCCAGTTGCAGAATTACAGGAGGAAGGAATGGCTCGTAAATATACTCGGGAAGAACTGAGAGAAAGGCTTCGGCGTTCAGTGTACAAGGTAGTAACAGAAGATGGAATCGAGGGGGTTACTGTTCGTAAAGTGTCCAAAGGATGTGAACTTTCCGATCCATATATTTACCAGTGTTACAGAGATCTCTTTGATCTGATGGAAACCTCTTTTCTTGAGATAGACAGTGAAATTGCAGGGATGATGAAAGCGCTGATCGAGAAGCAGACAACCGAACAAAAGACGACGCAGGAATCAGAAGAAACGTGCTGGACTTTGTGGAGTGCTTATTGGAAATTTCTCATGAGTGATCCTGAGCGGACAGTGTTTTACTGGAGATTTTATCAGTCTGCACGTTATACCAGGGAGATTTTGAAGGTCCGCCAGCAGGAATATAAAGTGCTTATTGATTATGTAGAAACACTTGGGAAACTGTCTGGAGTATCTGATCTTATGGATGCTGAAGTGATCGTTTCCAATATTGTTGACAGTACAGTGTCTGTAGCTGTTAAGATGCATCTTGGATATATGGACAGTACAGCACTTAAGGAACGAACGATCTATCAGTCCGTATTTGCCTTACTGTTTCATCTACTGCATATTGATGTATGGAATGGGGAAATATAAAAGCAGCGAGAGCTGCTTTTTTGTACTTTTTTACGAACATTTATAGGACTGAAAAACGTATGAAACCACAAGATATTGATAAAAAACATCCAAATACGTCCAGAAATTGTACTAAATTAAAAGCATACGTTAAAGAATTGACAAGGGCATATGCCATAGTGTACACTAGCGTCGTGAACAAGGGAGTGTTCACTTGAAACTAATAAGATTCCGGTCTTATTTTTCTT
>ERZ1026880.234-NODE-234-length-30505-cov-6.210345_pt1 | contig 30505 bp, 17 predicted proteins | sample MGYA00380170_ERZ1026880 | MGnify/ENA primary metagenome ERZ1026880 (study PRJEB33269, sample SAMEA4719806) | human gut metagenome | biome: human-associated habitat; feature: organic feature; material: feces | place: Cameroon | collected 2013-10 ...
GCTACACCGACAACGTCCGCGTGGTCTCCATCGTGGGCCGCTTGCTCGAGCACAGCCGCATCTACGGCTTCGGCCCGCGCGAGAACATCAAGATCTTCCTGTCCAGCGCCGACCTTATGACGCGCAACATGGAGAAGCGCGTGGAGATCGCCTGGCCCATCCTTGACAAGGGGCTGCGCAACCAGGTGCTCGACTACATCGACACGTGCCTGCGCGACACGGCGAAGCTGCGCGAGTTGAAGGCCGACGGCAGCTACACCAAGCTCGGCGAGCTGGCCAAGCCCGACGAGCCGAAGTTCGAGTCGCAGGACTTCCTTATCAAGGAAGCGCAGCGTGCCCGCGCGGCCGCTGCCGAGGCCAAGGCGGAGCGCAACGCGAACTCCCGCAAGCTCATGAACGAGCAACGCCAGGCGCAAATGGCCGAAGCCGAGGCCAAGGTGGAGGCCGTAGCGAAGGCCGAAGCCGCCGCCGCAGAGGCCGCTAGGGAAGCCGAAGCCGCCCGCAAGGCCGCGCTCGAGGCCGAGGCCGCCGCGAAGGCCGCCGAAGTGGAAGCTGCTGCGAAGCCTGCCGCAAAGCCGCAGCCGGCGCCGAAACCGCAGGCGGCCCCCAAGCGCGCCGAGGCCGCGACCCAGCCCGCCGATCATGCAGCCCAACCCGTGCCGGTGAAGGCGCAGATCATCAACGAACCCATGCAGGCGCCCAGCCACTCCGGCATCCAGCGACGCCCCGGCAAGCCTAGCTTGCTCGCCCGCATCCTAGCGAAATTCATCCGCTAACCCCAGAGACCCCGCTCACCAAGAAGCCCCGCTCGCGCGGGGCTTCTTTTTGCCTGCAGGGGCTGTATGTGAGCGGTTACGACTGCTAGTTTGGCGGTTGCGGGTGCTAGCTTGGCGGCTTGGCCGCCTGCGTGGCCGAATAGGGTGATACGTCTTCGTTTGGTGGGGATGTTGCTTGGTACTCACCCAAGGCACAAACGAAGCAGGGCCGACCCCGCGCATCGCGGAATCGGCCCTGGTGGCATCGTTTTTTTCGCCGCTCAGCCCTTATAGCTTCTGCTGCAGCCCGGCTCTTAAACGCCGGCCAACGCGGAAACGGTGAACGCGTAACGGCGCTTGCGTTTGCTGCTTAGATCTCCCAGCACTTGTCGTGGTCCTTGTTGGGCGTGCGCACGTTGACTTCCTGGTTCTTCAGGGAAACGCGGCTGCCCGCCGGCACGCTGGAGATGACGAACGCGCTGCCGGCGATGATCGAGCCTGCGCCGATGACGGTCTCGCCGCCGAGCACGCTGGCGTTGCTGTAGATGGTGACGTCGTCCTCGATGGTGGGATGGCGCTTCACGCCGGACAGCGCCTGGCCCGCGCGCGTGGACAGAGCGCCCAGCGTGACGCCCTGGTAGATCTTCACGTGGTTGCCGATGTGGGTGGTCTCGCCGATAACGACGCCGGTAGCGTGGTCGATGAAGAAGTACTCGCCGATCTGCGCGCCGGAATTGATGTCGACGCCGGTGCGGCCGTGGGCGTACTCGGACATGATGCGCGGGATGAGCGGCACATCCTGCACGTACAGCTCATGCGCAATGCGGTACACGAAGATGGCGAAGAAGCCCGGGTAGCTGAAGATGATCTCTTCCTTGCTCTGGGCGGCCGGGTCGCCGTCGAAGGCGGCCTGCACGTCGGTCAGCAGGATGCGCTGGATTTCAGGCAGGCGGCTGAAAAACGTGGCGCAAATCTCGTCGACGCGCGCGTCGATCTCGTCGGTTGCCTGCCCACCGCGGAACAGCAGCGCCTCGCGCAGCTCGCGGCGCAGCGAATCCTCGATACGGATGAGCGTTTCGCCGATAAAGTACTCGGGGTTGATGCCCGTGGGCGTTTCGTCGCCGAAGTAACGCGGGAACATGACGCGGCGCAGGTCCTTCACGATGTTCACGATGGCAAGCTTGTTCGGGAAATGCTTGTTCGGGTCGGTGAAGAAGATCTCCTCGCGCTCGCTGTAGTTTTTCGCGATGCCTGCAACGATGTCGTTCAATTGATCCTTGTCCAGCATGATGCCTCGCTCTCTCGTCTGTGAGCGCCGATATGTCTTGCTCATCATATCACGGTTGTCTCTAGACATAGTAGGCATTTCGGTTACGAATCGATGCGACGCCGCAGTCTATTCGCCCTTGGGGGAATCCTCGGCCTGCTCGGCTTCCACCTTTTCGGCGGCGCGTTTGCGGCGGATCTCCTCGACGGCGGCGCGGAGGGCGGCCTCGTCCTCCGCGCGCGCCACCTCCTTGGTGGACCTCACCAGCTTGGCGAACTCGAAGCCGAGCAGCAACACCAAAGGCACCACGATCAGCAACAGGAACACCAGCGGATTCGCGAAAAGCGAGACCACGGTCCCAAGCGCCGCGGACACGAACACCACCTTGCCCACCACGTTCACCGCTGCCACCGGCTCGGAGTCCTCCACGGCGTTGGCGTCGCCCTTGGTGTGGAACATGAGCTGGCCGTTCTCCTCGTACACGCTGGTGATGCGATGCGTGTTGAGCGCGCCTTCCAGGTTCGGCTGCGTCGAACGGAACGTGATGATGTCGCCCACCTGCAGGGTTTCGGGGTCGACATCGTCGGTAATCAAGAACGAATGAACGGGGATGGCAGGCTCCATGGAGCCGGTGAGCGTGCGCATGAAGCTGTAGCCGCCAAGCGTGGGCACCTCGCCTGCAGGCGTGAACACCGTGCGCAGCAGCACCAACAGCGCCAGGGCGATGATCACCGCCGCCAGCACGTTGACAACGCGAAGGACGTATTTCATTACTTGCAGCCACCCTCGGACGGTGCGTCCGCCTTATCGGAAGAAGCGCGACCGGTAGCCTGATCGCCGCCGGAAGCGGATTCGCCGGAGCCAGAAGCGTCGCCGGGCTCGGCGGGCGCGTCCTCGCCGCGCAGGCGGGCACGCAGGTAGTTCGAGAGTTTGTTACCCTCGGCGCGCTTTTCCGCACGCGCCCTTGCGCGCTCCGATTGCTCCAAGCGGGCGTTGAGCTGAGCGAAGCGCTGCTCGAAGTCCCGCTTCACCTGCGCCAACTCCTGGGCATGGCGCTGCTCGGCCTGCGAAGCGACATCTTCGTGGGCCTTTGCGGCAGCGGCAAGGCGCGACTCGGCGTCCTGCGCCTCGGCCTTGGCGGCTGCAAGCTCGGAAGCCGCCTGCTCCCTATCGGCTGCGGCTTGGGCGTCCGCCTTGGCAAGCGCGGCCTCGCCCTGCGCCTTCGCAGCGGCAACCGCCTCATCGGCTCCAGCCTGCGCCGCGGCAACCGTGGACGCCGCCTCAACCCTCGCAGCCTCCACCGCCGCGTCAGCCTCAGCTTGCGCCGCGGCAACCGCAGAAGCGGCATCCGCCTGCGCAGCCTCAACAGCAGACGCCGCCTCCGCCTTCGCAGCCTCAACCGCCTCATCAGCCTCCGCCTTCGCCGCAGCCGCCTTGGCGGCCGCGTCCTCAAGAGCGCCGCGAACCTCGGCCGCGGTCTCCTCGCGCATGCGCTCGAGCTGCGCCTGCGCGTCCGAGCGCGCCTGGGCGGCGTCCTGCTCGGCGGCGCGCTTGCCCGCCTCGGCGTCTTCCAGCGAATCGCGCAGTTCGTCCAGCTCGGCCTCGGCAAGCTGCGCGCGCTGCGTCAACGCGGTTTCCCGCTGCCTGAGCTGGTCCACCTGACCGGCAAGGTCATCGCGCTCATCATGAAGCGCATGGACCTCCACCTTCAGCGACTTCAGCTTGCCCTGCAGCTCCTCGTTCTTCTCACGCTGCTCCTCAAGCGCCGCCTCGGCGTCGAGTTGCGCTTGGGAGACTTCCTCGACGAAGACCTTGCGCACCTCCACGTCGGGAATATCGCAGCTGTCTACCAGCTCTTCCTTGATCTCCTTCACGAACTTCGGCACCAACGGCTCGCGCTGCTCGCTGGCCAGTTCGGTGAGGTTGCGATCGTCGGAGACCAGGCTTTTGAACACCGCATAATTGTTGATGAGGTTGGTGTACATCTGCGTCAGGTACTCGTCGTCGAACGCCAGCGCGGAGTCCTTCACCTGGATGCTGTAACCCACTTTGTCGTAGCGCTCCATGAACTGCCACAACTGGAAGCACTTGCGGTAATTCGGGTCCTTCATGATCAGGTTCGTGCGCTGAATAGGGCTGTGCACCACCGAGCACCCCTTCATGAGCTGGCAAAACGAGCTGCCGCGCAGCGCCATGACAAGACGGCGCACGCGGTCGATGCGCATGAAGGTGTCCATGTTGTCGGCGTCGTTCTCGGCGAAGTTCTGGCGGTCCTTCACCGTCATCTCGACGTTGTACTCGATCTCCTCGTACGCGTCGCCGATCTTGCTGTGCATGGTGAAACGGTTGCGCACCTCGTTGCCCGTGGACCAGAAGATCACGTCCGTGCGCCTATCCACGAAGGTGAGCAAGCGCTGGATCAGGTGATACACGAAACGGTTCTCATACAGGTCGTAGGTTTCGGCCATGCTCACGTTCAAGATCTTGGTGGGGTGCACGCCGCCGTCGTCGGAAGGCGCCAAGAACTGCGTGTTCTGGCTGAGGTGCCGCACGCTGTCGGCCGAGATCTTCTTGGCCAACGAAACCGGCACCACCTCTTCCTCGGTGGTGATGAAGCGTCGCGGCTTCTCGATGATGCTGTTGATGGCGTCGAGCGAATCCTCGATCACCGAGATCCACTCCTCGTCGACCACCTTGACCAGCTCTTCGCGCTGTTGATCGATGGTGGTTTCGGAGGCCTGCGCCAGCTCGAAGAGATAACGGAAATACCGATCGTCTTCCTGGATGGGCTCCATCTGCTCGGCGAAGCTGCCGTACAGGTCCTGAATGGTGTCTGACATCTACATCTCCCGCAAGCAAACACGCTCGAGCGCCCTTTCAGGCGCCCGAGCCGATTCCTAGTACATGTTCTGGATTCGCAGCAAATACGAAACGCTGTCGGGCAGGCCGCCCTCGCCGAAGGTCTTCTCGATGTACTCGATAAGGCCGGTCATCTCATCGCGTACGAAGCTGACGTTCATGGACTCGAACTTCTTCAGCACCTTGCGCGCGATGATGTAGTCCATGCCGCCCAGCTCGGTGCCGCCGCACGCCACGTACACGGGGATGAAATCGTACATCTGCTTGATGATGCGGTTGCCGAACGCCAGGCGGAAGCGCGTCTGCAGGTACTGGTCGAGCTTGTGCATCTTCTCCAGCACGTCCTCGGAGATGACGTGCTCCACCTTCGCCTTCTGGAACAGGTACTGCAGGTGCTCGCTGGTGATGTGCACGCGGCTATGGTGCGGGCACTCGAACGCGTCGGCGCGCTCGTTGAGCTCGATGGGGATGGCGCGGTCGTACACCTTGTCGGTGATAGTGAACGTGGAATCGTCGTTGTTGGCGGTGCCCACGAACCACAGGCTGTCAGGAAGGGTGATCTTGCCGTCGTGAAGGCCCTTCGGGTCGCCGTCCCACGCGGTGGGAACCAGCTCGAGCACCCATTCGTCGTGGCTGGGCATCTCCAAAACCGACAAGATCTCGGCGAAGTAGTACTCCACGCGCGCCAGGTTCATCTCGTCGAGCACGATGAAGCTGGGGTCCTGCCGCAGGCCCGCTTCGTACAGGGCGCGCAAAAACTCGGTTTCGTTGAAGCGCTTGGAGAACTCGTTGAAGTAGCCGAGCACCTCGGTGCGGTCGCGGAACGAGGGCTGCACCGACACGATGGTGGCGGGGTTGTCAACGTAGCGGCTGAACGAATACGGCAGCGACGTTTTACCGGTACCGGAGATGCCCTCCAAGATGAGCAGCTTGCTGGCGGCCATGCCGGCAACGTAGCGACGCACGATCTCAGGCGAGTAGTACAGCCCCAGCTCGCTGCAGGCGAACTCGCGGTAGCCCTCCACGAAATGCTCCAGGGTGATGGCATCGTCGTAGACGGGCGACTGCCAGTCGCGGTACTTCAGGTCCACAAGCGACAGCTTGGGGAAGCGGTTGGCCAGCGAGATCTCCTTCTCCTCGGCAAGCGTCTTAGCCTCCACCGTGGCCTTGGCCATGGCAGCGGCGGCGTCCGAAACCGAATCGCCGTCAAGCGAAAGCGAGGCGGAACCTGCGACCACGCCGGGGACGCCTTCGCCTTCCCCGCCCGCAGAACCCCCCTTGCCAAGCACGTTGGCAACGGTGGGGATGGCGTCGTCGGTAAGGGCGGAAGCGCCCATATAGGGGATGCGCTGCGTGCCGCCCATAGCGTTCACCTTGATGGCAATGAGCTTGTTCTTCTCCTCCATAAGGTCAAGGACCTGCTTGTTCAGGCGCCCGATCTCGCGATACAGCGTTTTGTTGTCGGAGCTGTCGTGCTTAAGCTCGCGGTGCACCTTCCATCGGCGCACCAGGATGACGACGATGAGCACGGGGATGGCCGCAAGCAGCGCGAACAAGATGACCGCGCCGATCTTGCCCACCACGTTGAACGCGTTGAAATACGAAAGGAAGATGTTGAAGTAGTCGACCCATCCGAAGACGAGCAGATTCAGCAAGGCGGCGAACACCGCGACGATGTTGTACACCACTTTCGACAGCAGTTCCCAGGCAAAGCTCAGAAACTCACTCACGGGTCAAACTCCTTCTTATACGCGAACGCGCACGCCGGGAACGACGCCCGGCGCGCGCAAACAACTGCTTGCTACTTCGATTCGGAACCGGAGTCGGAATCGGCCTCGGCGCCGGAATCGCCGCCGCTGGCTGACTCGGCGGATGCCAGCTTGGCCTCCGCTTCGGCCTTCAAACGCTTGGCCTCCTCAAGCGCCGCCTCCGCTTCCGCGCGCGCGGCCTCGGCCTTGGCGCGGTCGGCCGCAGCGGCCTGGGAGTCCTCGCTATCGACGATGGCCTCCGCCTGCTTCAGGCGATCTTCCTCGGCCACGGCGCGCTTGAGGTTCATGCCCACGATCACCAGATGGTAGACCTGGTAGATGAAGAACAGCAGCATGGGCAGCACAATGACCACCAGGAAGCCCCAGGTGCTGGACAGGAAGCCGATGACCTTGCCCATGTAGGGGATCTTGCCCACGTACTTGCCCACGATGTCGCCGTCGGCGATGACGTGCTGGTCGGCTAGCTCGTTGTTGTCGCCCTTGGTGGTGTAGCTGTTAAGGCCATTCACCTCGTTGATGGAGATGATGCGGTGGGTGTTGAGCGCGTACTGGTTGTCGATGATGGCGTGGAACGTAACGATGTCGCCAACCTCCAGCGTGGAGGGGTCGCACTTCTTGATGATGATCAAGTCGTCCTGATCGAACGTGGGCGCCATGGACTCGGACTGAACCGTCAGCGGGGTGAACCCGGCAAGGCTCGAAACGCTGCCGTCGTCTTTGGTGGCGAGCGTGGTGAATGCGAACAGCGCTGCAACCAGGATGATGATCCACATGACAACGCTGACCACGATGGATGCAGCTTTTTTAACCGTACTCATTTCGACCTTTCCCATTCATCGGCACGTAGCGCTTGCCGGCTACTGCTGACCTTGTCCGTCTTGCTGTTCGATACCTTCGAAACGCATGGTGACCGCGTAATCGGCACCCTTAATCATATTAGTGCAATTTGGGTCCGTTCCCTCCAACCAAATCCGCACGATGGTGGATTTGTCCGTTTCCGCGACCAGGTTAAACATGTCCGCCACCTCGCTCGATGACCCTGCGGGGATGCCGAAGGTTGTCACCCCTCCCGAGTTCGAGGCGCTCGAGCCCATGTTCGGGTCGTAGATCCACGTTCGCCCGTCGCACGTGAAGCTCATGCGCATGGCCTGCGGCAAGCCGTCCACGCTTGAGGAGAACGCCGTTCCCGCTTCCCCGTTGCGACCCGCCTCGCCGGTAAGGCGCACGACCACGTCCTGGTGGCTGATGAAGTGCAGGGTGAACTCCAAGTACGCGCCCGTTTGCGCCTGCGCCTCCGAGCCGTCCTCGTAGGTGAAGCTCTGCCCGTCGGAAGTGGTCACCGGCTGCAGCTTCGACGAGTCGATGTCCACGCCCTGCTCCGAGGAGATGCGCGCGGCGATCTGGTCGAAGCCCAGCGTGCTCACGTACTGGTCGAAGCTGTCGTGCGCGTCCAGGTCGAAGCGCAGGGAGTTACCGGCGTTGGCGGTGAGCGCAAGCTGGCGGGCCTTCGCCTGGTCGGCGATGGAGAACCACGCGAACGACGCCATGGCGATGGCCACCAGCGCGAACAGCACCAGCAGCACCGTGGCGGTCAAGCGGCGGCGCAGGTCCTGCTTCCCTTCTCGGTCCATTTACACCTCCTGCCCATCAAGCACGGCGAACAGGTTCACGTGCAGGATGCCCGTGTCGTTGTACAGGTAGTCGGCGCTGTCCTGGTCGGTGCCCTCGATGTAGTAGTACACGTCAAGCCGATAGGTTTGCCCCAGGTCCATGGCCAACAGCGCGTTTTGCGGGCGTGTGGCGGACTCATCGGCGCCCATAAGGTAGGCGGTATAGTCCTGCGCATTATCGTTCGCGCAGGCCAGCGCGCCGTTTTGCCAGCCAAGCAGCATGCCGTCGGAATACCCCGGAAGCGAGGGCGCGGTTGCGGGGTGCTCCGAGCGATGCGAGCCCGCCGAGTCGTCCAACGTGAAGTAACGGCTTTGCAGCACCTGTCCGTTGCGGGAAAGCTTCAAGCCCACGCGCGTGGCCTTCAAAAGCTCGGGGTCGGCGCCTTGCGGCGCCAGGGTATCGGCCAGGTACAGCATCACCGTGCCCGTGGCCTTCGAGGCGCCCGATCCGGTGATGCTGGCGCGCACGTCCACCCACCCGTGGTAGAAATGCTGGCCGTCCTCGGCCTGCTTGAAGGCCACGGCGCGTCCCTGCTCGTCGGTGCGCGTGCATTCCGCAAAACCATCCAGATCGAACGTGGAAACCGGGTACAGCGTAAGCGGGCTGGGGCTGTTGGACGAGAACGCAACGTCGCCTTCGCTGCTCCAGCTGCCGGCGGATGCGTCGCCCAGCTCCACCACCAGCCTGCTGTCGTCGCTGCGGACCGAGACCGAATCGGTGTTCACCGCCGCGTTGTTGGTGAACCACGCATAGGTTGCCGCGGCCAGCACGGCAACCAGCACCAGCAGCGCGAACACGGCGCCGACCTGGGTGAAACGGTATTTGGTTGTTCTAGGATCCGCGCTCATGCCGCCTCCCCTCCTTTAAGCCTTGGCGCCCGCGAACGCGAACTGCAGGGAGATGTTCTTGGACTGCGCCTCGCCGATGCAGTTGGCATCGCAGCCTTCCATGTACACGAAGTAGCGCACGCTGGCCACCTCGTCGGCGCCCAGCGTGAACAGGGGCGCGGCGCCGGAGCGCGCCGTGGGCGTGTTACCCGAGCCGTCCATGCTGTACGCGGAAATGGACTGCGCCGGATCGGCAACGTAGCCCCATGAGCCCTGCCCGCTGACGACCACGTCGCTTTGCGCGGTGGTGCGCTGCTGCGCCGCCCCGGACGTGGCGCCCAGGTCGTCGCATTGGAAAATGTAGCTTTGCGTGCCCGCGGAGCTTTGGATGATGAAGCCCACGCGCGCCGCCGCCAGAAGCTGGGAATCGGCGGAGATGCTCATTTGGCTGGGATACAGGTACACCGCAAGCGGCAAGCTGGACCCCTTCAGGTAGAACGTGCCCGTCAGGGCGTATTCGCCCAGCTCGGACGTGCAGTTCGCATAGTCGGTGGTGATCCCGGCGGCGTTTTGGAACGTGGCGCGCCAGAAGCTGGAAAGATCGGCCGTGGAAACCGGGTACAAGGTTCTGTCCGCGGAACCCAGTTGGCATTGTTCGGCGAAAGGACCTTGCTCGCTGGCGGAGATGAGCAGGTCGTAGCCGTTTTCGCTGACCGTATGAGCCGTGGGCGTCACGTTGGTGAAACGCGAACCGGAGAACCACGCGAAGGTGGCAACGCTTAGCACCAGCGCAAGCACCGCCAGCCATGCGGCGGCCGCAACCATACGCTTGCGAGCGAAAAACGCGTTGCGCAGGCTGACCTGCCCGTTGCTTCCCTGAGAACCCATGCGCACCCCCTACTCCCGGCTTCCCGCGAAATGCAGCGCAAGCGACGCCAAGCTGGTGCCGCACAGGTTGTTGGTGCAGTCCTCGTCGCAGCCTTCCAGCCACACGTATACGTCCACCTGCACCGGCGTGCTGCGGTTTGCGCCATCGACGGCGCTGGGAAGCGTTGCCAGCTTGGTGCCGGGCTTGGTGACCACGCCCTCATCTTCGTTATATTCGCAAAAGTCGTTGGAATTGAGCGGCGTGAACGGCACCGTGGAACCGTCGGTCTTGGTGCTGTCCAGGACATCGCCCGCTTTGCCCTGCTTGGTGTTGTAGCGCGCCTGAGGGTTGTGCGCCTGCGTGAGCTCGAACACGTATTGCCCGGCCACGGGCTGGTTTTCGCCAGGTTGATGCACCACCAGGCCCACGCGCAAAGCGGTGGAAACGGGGTTTTGCGGATCGATGTCGTCGAAGCGGATATCCGACAGGTACACGTCGGTGGAAAGCGAGCTGGTGGCCAGGTACAGCGAGGTTTTGTAGTAGTCGGAGTGCTGGGCGGGCCCGAAGAAGGTGGCCAACAGCGAATCCTGCGTGTCCCCGCCCGTAAAGCCCACCACTTTCTGGAAACCGTTCAAGATGTTGTCCGTTGAAACGGGGTTCAAAAGCCCCTGAAAGGAAAGGCCGGCGCTGGACTTATATTCGCCATCGTAAGAATCGGAGATAAGGAAGGTCACGCCCGTTCCGGCGGCCATCTTCACATCGGTGATGTGGCGATTTGCGTTGTAGATGTACCAAGCGTAGGTGACCATCACGGCAGCAAGGGCGGCAACGATAAGCGTTGCCAGCATGCGCTTGAAGCGCTTGCGCAGTTGCTTGGAATCGCGCGTTTCCTCCACGTGGGTCACCTCCGTTCGCCCTACAAAAACCACCGAGAGCCAAAAACTCAAGCAGCTTGTCATTGTACGATAAATGTCAGGGGACTCACATCCTCTTTCAAGTGAACCGCACAAAGGCCAAAGACGTGAACGCCTCGAAAAGTGCGAAAGGGTTGCGCCAGGCTTACCGCGGCAAGCAGGCCCCGACGGCTCGAATGTCCCGCCCCAAGCGAATCGGGCCGCGGGGCCCCGATCTGGAGCCCCGCGGTAATGCCGGCATCAGGTTGTTCTGCCCCTACCGACGCCAGGTTTGCCAGCAGCGGATGGGGCTAGCCGTGGTCGATGCCCTTCATGTTCACCCTGGTCAAGGTGTAGGTCACATAGTCCGAGTTGGCGTACCCGACAATCGATCCGGAAGCGTTCACGGGCGTGTCGTCCACACCATTGCCGGACAGATTCGCTGTCATAACCAGGCGGTAGTTGGCATAGAAATGTTGCGCCTTCTCAACGTCGGTGTTCACCTTCACCACGAAGCCGAGCCTGAGGATGGGGCTGCTACCGTCGCGGGTGGCAAGGACGCCGTCGGAGACGGTATCCGTGAACACGATGCTGTTACCATCAGCGCTCACCGTTCCCGTTCCCAGCTTGCTGCTTTCCTGCACGGAGAGGTAGTCGGCGATGGGAACGCTGTCGTAGCCGCCATCCTTGTCATCCTTGCGCTTTTGCAGCGTGAGCGTGAAGGTTGCGCTCGTCGCCTTTTTCAGCTTCTCGTCGGCGCCGCTCAGCTTGGACAGGTCGTAGGTTGCCGCCAGGGCGATGGTGCCGTCAGCGGTTCCCAAATCGTCCACGTTGATGCCCAGCTGCGTTTTCTTGGTTGCCGTAAGGGCAATGGTGGAAGCGCCGACGCCCGTGCGGTAGTAGCACATCATGCCATTGTTGTCGTCGGTCATGGTGCTTGTGCTCAACGTGTCCGCATGCGGGGAAAGGAACGAGCGATACGTGGGCTTCGTGTAAGCCGACAACTCATCTTCCGAAGCGGCGATCGCATTTTGGCAAGCTGGGCCTGACATCTGCAAATCCGCCTTCATCTGGATGGAGAACGGGACATTTTCGCCCGTTGCATTCGTTGCGTCCGTTGCAATCTTGCGGATGCCGCTTAGGTCGATAGCCGTTCCTTCGCTATCGGAAAGGACAAGCTGCATGTCGCCGCCATCAGCGCTCCACGATTTGCCGCTCACCGCAGCCTTGCCAGCATCAGCCTCGCCTGTACCAGCCGCCGTCCAAGTCCACTTCACGTTGCCCGCGGAATCGGTCGATTTGCTGGGCTTGTAATAGGTGTCCCCCACCTTCACGTAGAAGGAATACGTGCCCGAAGTGCCGCTAGGATAGCCGCTCGCGCCCGTAAGGGCAAAACTGTTATTGCTTGCGTTATAGCTTGCAAGCGAGGAGTTCAGCTGGTAGTACAGCGTATCCGAGCTGTTGTATTGGTTCTTACCGCAGTCCACGGTATCGGTCACGTCCATCGTGAAGGGATTGGTCGTATCGACGCTCATCACTTGAGTGCCTTCAGTGCCATCGGCTTTCTGACGATTATCAACAAGCGTTTGGTCGTATCCCGAGGCAACGCTGTACGTTGAAGCGGTGTTGTCGTGACTATCCGTCTCGCCCTCGTTCGAACGCTTCACGTAGTTGATATGCGTGTTCACGCCGCTTGAAAGCGAGGTTCCGGTATAACCGTTCACAGTTGCCGCCAAGCCCTGAGGAACGCGAACCACCAGGAAGAAGCTCTCGGACGGATGGGGCTCAGACTCGTTCTCGAGGGTGGGGGCAAGGTCGAACCGATCGCCTGTATCTCCAGACACCCAAGGACGGAAGTAATCGTAACCCGTGCTGGTCTTAATGCGCGCGCCGGCGTTGCGGTCGTCAGCACTGGTCTTAACCCAGACACCGGAGGAGTTGTTGACGGAAGCCTTGACCCCCATCAGCTCGCTGAGCCACTGCTCTTCGTAGTGTTTTTTGTCGGAGCCATCGGAGTCGACAAAATCAGTCAACGCAACCGAAGCAGCTCCATCGGGGCCCACAGTGTAGTGATATTCCTTGTTGTTGTTCGCAGTGTCCACCAACGTAAGCTGCGTACCTGCAGGCAAGGTTCCCTTTGGGCCGTCGCCACCGAACAATAGCGTCTTCTCCGGCGCCTTCATAGAGCCGCCGCCTTGCAGATACGTGTTCCAACCGTATTGGGTGTTGTTTGCACCAGCCTTGTTGTAGGTCCAGGTGAGGTACCCCGTCATGGCATCCCCGACGCCGGTGAGCACATGAGCGTTCTTGGTCGAATAGTCGTCGGCCTTGAAGTTGGTGCCGTAGGTGTACGTTGCCGCGAAATTAACCTCGAACAAGCGCTTGACCACGATGGGGACCTGAACCTTATAGGTATGGCCGGCGCCATCGTTGAAGGTCACGGAAAGCAGCGTGAACTGGCCTTTATCGTTGTCCCAGTTGGAGGATGCGCGGAACTGCATATTGCTGGTACCGTTGCCCACAACCGAGAGCGACGCGGGGTCGCTGCTTTTAACGAAGGCCTTGGTGCTGCCTTTATCCTTGAGTTCGAACTTCTCGGCTTTGGCCGTCACGTACTGCTTGTCGGAGCCGTTGTTCAAGCGTACCGCATCGGAGAAGCCGCCATTCGTTACCAGGTTAAGATAATTGGTTACGGTTGTGGTGTCCTGACCAGGGATTTCAAGGACTTTGAAGTCCTTTTCCGTGACGACCTGCTTCAAGGGATCCGAGTTCTCCGAGTTGTACGATTGCGACGATTGCGCAGAGGTAGTGCTATAACCGTTGGTGTTTTGGTAAGCGCCCGAGTCATCACGACCGCCGATATTGGTGTAGGTGTAACGATTGGCGAAGTCTTTGCCCGCCTGGTCCTTAATGGTCGAAGCTAAGTAAACGTTCGCACCGTCGCCAAAGAGATAGCGGTCGGTGATGTCGTCGGACACGCGCACGGCGATCTTGTCACTCACCGGACTCGTGGTCACATAGGGCGAAGCCGCCGTCGTCGTGTTACCAGCAGCGTCATCGTCGCTATAAAGCGTCTTAGAATTACCAGGAGCAGCAAGCTTATCTTCATAGTCGCTGAAATTATCTTCATAGTTGCCGAAAGCCACATACGAAACGGTGTTCACCTGTTTCACGTTTCTCTGGTCATTAGTGGTGTCGAGCATCAAAGGCGGCAAATCACTGGTCGTTTTGCCTTCACCCGGCTTGATGTCGATACCCGCGGCATAAACCCGCACATCGGTTTTCGTGTCGCCGAAGAAGATACCCTGGCCGTTTTTGCCCTGGAAGTCGTTGCTGTCGAACAAAACGTTCGAAAGCTTGAACACGCCCCTACCATCGCCGCTAAGACCACCCGAGCGGCTCTTGTCGTTGTTGCCTTTCGGGGACCCCTCCCATATATTGCTGCGATTCACGAACACGTTGTTCCTGATCACCGTGTTCGTGATCTTAAACGTTGGCGCGCCCCCCAGGGAGCCGTTAATGCCGCCCGCATACGAGCTGCCAAAGGTCACACCACTCACCGCCACGTTATTACAGGTGATTACCGGCGACCCAGATGCGTTGCCAGAGATATTGCCGGATATGCCGCCAGAGACCTCGCGAGACTCAAGATCGATATTGCTAACCTCGCACGTATCGAACTCGAATTCGCTGTTGCTCGTTATATAGCCTGCGATACCGCCGACATTTTTAAACTTTGCCGTACCTGTTTCCGTTTGGCCGAATACCTTCTTCTTTTCCTCATCGCCCGTTACCGTCAAGTTGTAAGCAAATATGCTGTTCTCGGCCCTACCAACAAGACCGCCAACGCCACTCGATGTGCTAGCGTTTTTCGCAACGGTTAGCGTCAACCCATAGATAGTCGCTTTCCCGCCATTGGTTGATTCCTTATTCGTTGTGTCAGCATTCACGAAAATGGCGCCGCCGCTAACGCCGACTACACCGCCGATCATCGGATTGTCCGAACTTGCCGTAATCGTAGAATCCTTGGCAATGTTCATGTTCTCCGTTGTCCAAATGCCACCTTGGGAACCATTGTTCAGCTTGCCGACGAAGCCGCCAACGTTTTGAACACCCGAAATGTCCATGTTGCTATAGGAGCAATCGTAGAGCTTGACTGGAGACGGCTGTCCCCCGGTCTTATTGACTATCCAGGTTTTGTCGTTCTTATCAGTGCTGCGGCTTCCGTAGCCCGACGAGCCCAACAGGCCGCCGACGCTGTTGGGACCGCTCACTTTGCAATTTGTCATGACCACATCGCCATACTTGCCGTAGTTGGCAAGCGAATTGTTATTTGCCGTGGTGCCCGCAAGAAGGCCTACGCCGATTTCCGCATTGCCCGAAACACTCGCCTTGCCGGACGCATCGGTATACGTGAGCGAAATGTTGCAGTTTTTGAAGTTAAGATTTCGAACGGTGTAATCATTGTTATTCGCGACACTGTCCCCCACGTTTGCCGAAGTGTACGTCACCGTGCCGAACAAAGCGCCCACACCCGTGAGATTATAGTCATCATTTGCGTATTCCTTGATGTCGTAAGCAGTACCGCCCTTGTCGCCCACTTTGATGGTCGCGCCGTTGCCGTTGATGGTCGCCACGAGCGGCACGATGCGGTCGCGATCGGCACCCTTGGTGGATGCGCACGCATTCGAGTAGTAGCGACCCGAAAGCCCCGTGTAACCCGTACCGAAAGGCGTCATGTCGTAGTCAATATCATCGTTCGTGTTCACGAATTGCAAATCCATGCCCGACGCTTGCGCGGCGCAAATGTTGCCCGTCTGCCACGTTGCGTACTTCGCTACCAGGTAAGGAGAATTCACCCGCGCGCCATCATCCTCCTCAGCAAGCGCGTCGCCCTCCCACTGGCTACCAGGGCTGAGCATGTCGTCCTTGGTCGCTTTCGTAAAATCGTCCCCCGCCTGAGTTGGCTTGCCAACAGCGGCATAGGTCGCGTTGCGCACCTTGCCATAATTCTGATTGCCGAACTGATATGTAGAATTTTTCGTCGACGTATTGCCGCCCGAATATGCGCGCGAACCAGCATAAGTGCCGTATGAATCATTCGCAGTCGACGTATTCGCCGAACCGCCAGCCGCACCACTGCTGATGATAGCGGAGAGCACAAGTAGCCCCTGCGGGTCTTTGACGGTGGTAGTTATAGCCTTATCGTTATTGTCAACCCCCCGATAGCGTCCTTGCGTGTCGTCTGTCACCACGCACTCCGCGTGATCGGTTTTCAGGCTGTTGATCTTGTAGTTGCGGTCGGTATTATCACAGCTCTGATTATCGCCAAGCTCGCTAAACGCATAGCCGTCGATCACGCGGCCGACGTAGGGGTTGTCATAGCGCGAGGCGCCGGCAACATGCCAAATGTTGAGCGCATCGCTAACCTTCGAGCTATTGCGGAAGATAACGCCGCCGCCCGTAACGGCACCCACATATCCACCGATAGGAACCAAATGCGACTTGTTCAAGCTGTCTGCAGCTGCAGTAATAAGGGGATCGGTATTAGCAGAAGCAATCGTCGCAGCAGAACCGTTTCGAGACGACACGCTAACCCCATCGATGATGTTGTCGCCACCCATAATGCAGCCGATCACGCCGCCAAAGAACGAGCCAGGGGCGTTGTTGCTATCTTTCCCCGTGTACGAAATCGCCGACGCCGAAACGTTCGATTGATAGACCACCTTCAGGTTTTTGACTACGCTTCCGTAGCTATAGGGTATCAACCCCTTCGAAAAACTGGTGCTATTGTTGATGGCGATCGTCGCTTGCTGGCCCTCATTAGCCAAATCGCCAACGATCACGCCTCTGAACGGATTGCCAAGATTACCCAGGCCCTGGAACGACGCCGCATCAAGCTCGATCGTGCCCGCTGCACCATCTTCGTTTCTGGGTTCGATGCTGTAGTAAGCGCTTTGGAGATAGCTGTGCATCGTGGCGTCGTCAAGCGTGTCATTAGAGTCAGTGACACCTTTCCCCGTCTTCTTCTCCCACGTTTTTTTCGCCTGGTTGTATACATACGTTATTTCGTTGTCGGCATCCGCACTGGACGAACGACGCTGACATAGCGTTTCTTGATTGCGAGCAATCGTAACTTCCCAGCCGTCGGTTGCATTCTGCGTGTTGATGTACTCGGCTATCACATTGAGCTCGGAAGCCTTGGTTATTGCATAGGGATCGCCATAGGTGCCGCAGCCCGTCGTGAGCTTGGGCACGCGCTGGTTAACCTTGATTTCGTGGTACTGAACGTTGCTTTCGATGGCCTTGCCCTTGTAGACATAGGGAAGATAGCCGCTGAATTGCGGGTTATCCGCATTTGCCTTTTTGCCGTCTACGGTGACGAGGCCGGCGGCAGTCCCATAGGTGCTCTCGTCGTAGTACCAAAGCTGCTTGCCGGAGTACTCGCCCTTCGAGTCAATCTCGTTACCGAACGTAACCTTTTTGTTATCCTGGTCAGCCTTAACAAACGTATACACCGCAGAGCCCGTCTTGCCTTCGCCGTAGCCGAAGCTCTCGAGCAAGCTTGCGTGGGTGAATATCGTGTTGTCCTTTGCGCTGGGAAGGTTGATAAGGCTAAATGTCGCCGTCACCTGGTCGGCCGCGCTGCCAACGCCAAGCTTGCCGAACAGCGACGTCGCCGCCTTGGTGTTGTCTGCGTACCCCGTAGTCGAAATATTCTTCGCGTTCAGGTTCACGTAGGTTTGCATCTCATTGATGAGCAAAGGCGCATAGGTTTTTTCGGCCGCACCATCGACGGTCAAGCCATCGAGCTTTAGATCATTGATGGAAATCTTCTTAACCGAACTCGAAGACCCATATATATAACGACACACCAAAGCACCCGATACGGTACCGCCTGAGTTATTATCGCCATCGTTAACCGCAACCCCGATAGTGCCACCTAGCGTGACATTGCTTACTGTGAGGTTCGCATTAATCGTACGCAAAAGCCCACAATGCATGTTCTCATGCTGCGTGCCAGTCGCATTAGATTTGTTGTTGACGTACTCAGATTTGATATCCGAGTAGCGAAATTTGATATTCGCCTTTTGAATGTATACATGTCCACGAGGCTGCGCCGGATAGTAACTGTAGCCTTTTAAATCAATGGTATTGTCAGTTGCGGCTTTACCATCAATATAGACCGTATAGCTGTTAAGCCCAACAAGATTCTCATTGCCAGTCATCCCTGGAGCAATGTACTTCTGTATATCCGCAGGTGCATAACGACACGCAGACCACAGAAGCAACTCTTGAGGCGTACTGAGGCTAACGGGTGCAACCGTATAGTTTTTCCCATTATTCTTCATTGCATCGTATGCGCGATCAAGGTTGTAGTAATAGCGAATGTTCGCGTTTTTATTGTGGCTTTGGCCAAAAGCCGAGCGATTCTTGTAACTGTTGTCTTTCTCCGCGTCGCCAGTCATATCCAACGTATCGGCTTGGGTGTGCAGCGAAACAACCGTGTTCCATTCGCCGTCCATAAGTTTGCTGCCTTGCTTTACACCATTACCGACCCATTCGTCGAAGGTTGTTACCTTGGGGGCAACGATGGCCTTCTCCCCACTGGGCACCTTATAGGCAGTTTCCCAATAAGCCATGTCTTCTAGGTACAAACCCGTATAGGACTCGGAGCCATATTTCGATACTTGCTCTTTAGTATTCACCTTGCTGCCACGGCCAACGAGCAGGCCAAGCGTTGTAGCGCTCTCGGCATTAATGGTTGTGCCCGAAAGATCAATGGCGTAGTTGTTGATGACCCAATGACCGCTGGCTGCGTATACGAGGCCGCCGAGTTCGGTTGAGCTGTTTGCGGTTATGGAAGCGTTGTTCGTCTTGAGAGCATACGTGCTGTCGCTGGTGTTTTTGCTGCTATCCCCGATGGTTACAACGGCATTGCCCCAGCTATAGCCCAGAAGACCACCGGCACCCTTCTTCGCGTCGCCGTTCTTGCCAACGGTCATGTTGAATGAGTTGAACGAAAGACCTGTGATGTTAACGTTCTTTTCAGCCGAACTAACGATTTCCCCTGTTTTTTTATCATAGGTACTCTGCGCGATGCAGCCGATAAAGCCGCCGACCTGCGCGATCTTACTGCTCGCACTGTTGCTCGCGGTAATCGTGTTGTCGCTCGCGGTCGCGCCACCGACTTCGAGACTCACTACGTTGACAATAGCGGCAACATCCGCCACATAACCGACAGCGCCGCCGATGCGCGTACTACCGTTGAGGGTAGCGCCCGTGTTAATGGTCGCTTGCGCCTTTGTGCTACCACTCATGTTGCTGCTATCGAAAATAATGGTTCCGCCGCCCGACACGCTACCCGCAACGCCGCCGATGTTGACATCGTTGCCGAACGTATCGTCGCAGGTAATCGCCGGCTTGCACGTAACGCCGTTGAGCGTTGCATTGCCCGTGATGGTTGCCGCAAGCGAGCCAGCGTCGACGCCTAAGCCGTTGTCGAACTTGATGGAACCATCGACAGTAAGGTTATTCACCGTCGCGGTGGGGTTCTTCGCTTTCGCATCTCCGCCAATGGCGGCGAAGAGACCCAGACGGCTATGACGGTAAAGCTTGCCGTTGCCGGGATCATTGGAATCGACCGCATCGTTGCCACGCATGCCGTACGGCTCACCGATAGCAAGGGTAATCTTGTGTTTGTTGCCATTAAAGGTGCCCCGAAACGTCTGGAGATTGCTAGCGCTATCAAATCCAAGGCCCACCACGCCCGTGCCCGACAGATTAACGTCGGCGTTAAGCTTGATGGTCACGTCGGAACCTAAAAGCACCGAGCCATCTGATCCGTTAAAACCGTAAACACCGTTCCAGAGGTTGGGAAACTGCACCGTAAGCGCGAGACACACGAAGTCCTGCGTGCTATTGATATCGAGTATTCGATTGCCTGTAGACCATTCCCCCCTGCTCGAGCCAATCTTCCAGTTCGCCGTCGAAGGCCCCTCAAGCTTGTGCTCATCCATATTGATGTTGATGAAGCCTTTCAGCTCGCCCCCAAGCCTGATCACTTGTCCATAGCCCCAGCCGGCACCCTGAGCACCACCCAAGTCATCGATTTTCTTTGCCGCGCAACGCTCATAGAGCCAGCAGTCCTCAGTACTGGTATCCATGTCGCTCCCCGTTCCGCGCGCAAACACCAGCGTCGGCGCATCGGCGCGCACAAGCGCAATCTGCGCAACGGTATCGTTTTCGGCAATGTTCATGCCCGAAAAATCAGTCTTGCCACCCAAACGAATCACAGACCGCCAGCATTCCGCAGCGATACCCGCGCCCTTTGTGATCTCCTCTTTGTTCTGAACGGTTATTCCGTTGATGTCAGCAATACTTTTGTTGTCAATGCAGCCCGCAACACCGCCAAAGCCCTTGCTTGATTGGCGCAGCTGAGTGCAGTTGACTGTAGCGTTCTTGACCTCAAGCGTTGCGCCCGTTCTGCGGCCGAGCCAACCGACGAGGCCGCCAGTAAATAGAGGAGCTTTATTAAGCGCAAACTCCGTATGAACACTTTCAATGTGAAGCGGCTTAGAGCTGGCGCAGCCCGTCACCATTCCGACAAGTCCTCCAAACGCCGTCGCATATTCACCTTTGTCGTCGGTGCTCTTGGCGTTGCCATAGGTGCTCTCAAATGTGCCGCCCTTAAACGACACGGTCTTTGTCGAGTCGATATAGGTTAACTTGCCCACGGCAGCGCCAACGCCATTGGAATCGCCGGCTTTGCCCGCAAGCGTGACACCATCACCCGTATTGATTTGGTCGTTGTTGGTAAACTCAACCGATTTTGCGAAACTCACCTCGCCGATGAAACCGCCGACGTTGCCGCTATTTGCGTCCCCAACAGTCTTAGGGCAGGTGACCTTCTTGTTTTCTGCCCCAAGCGTGAGCTTGGTTGCCTGGCCAATGAAGCCACCAGCTGCAGCACCGCCGTTCACCGTGAGGCTGGAAAGATTGATTTCGCTTGTTACCCCAACGGTCGCCCCAGCGCTCGACCCGACCTGGCCCACGACACCGCCAGCGGAACCATCGCTGGACCCAATCGTGGCAGTCGGGACTTTATTCAGGGAGCCGACACTCAGGGTCGCGCCATCGTTGACCGCGCCAACCAGTAAGCCAGCGTTTCCACTGGTCGCACTCACGGTGCCGCCCGATGCAACGTTATCGGGGAAGGTGACCGACTGAACTGTAAAGGCGCTGCCGCCTGCAACCGTATTCGCCAGCAAGCCCACGTTTCCCGTAGCATCAGGGGTAGCCTTAAGGCCTTTTCGCGTGCCCGTGAAGAAATAGGTTGCACTCAGCGAAAGCGAACCCGTAACGGTACCGAACAGTGCGCTGGTGATACCAGCAGTTGATTCCTGCGCGCCGCCGCTGACGGGATCGGCAATCTGAATTGTGACAGTAAGGTCCTGGCCAGCACCCGCAACATTGGCGGCAATAACCGGCTCGCTGCCTTTCCCTTTCCAAATCAGGTTCGGGATGCGAATACCAGAGTTCAGCTCAACATTGTTGAACAGCGACGTCGCCAAAGCGATCGAGGTGCCCTTGGTATCGAACGAGCCCCTGAAGGGATAGGCTTCGCTGCCAAAACCATAGAACACGTAGTCTGCGTTGCTGCTCAGATCAAGCGCACCACCCGTGTAACCGTCATTGGCTAAATCCGCAGTTTGGTACAACCGAGGGTCCGCGTTCGAGATTATGTATAATGCCACAGCATCTTTGAACGTGATAGCGGTAACGGTTTCGCCCGTTGCGGTCACAACGCCATGTTTTCCCATGGCGTTCTTCAATTCGTCAACCGTGGTAATGGTTGCGCCCGCGGCAACCGTTGCGGGAGCGTCCTGCGCATCCGCAGCATCATCGCCGGCGCTGGCGGACTCGTCCGCAGCGGGCTCCTGGCTCTCGGAGGCATCGCCCGCGGCAGCGTCGCCCAAAGCAGCATCATCCGAAGCCGCTTCGCTTCCGCCTACAGAGGCATCATCCGAAGTCGAGGCGTCATCGCCGTTAGCAGCACCCGCATCCGCAAAGGTTCCGCCACCGCTGCCGTCCGCGCCCTCCGAGCTGCCAGGCTGCTGAGCCGTTGCGCCCGACACGACGTTCAGCTCCTCCGCCAACGCGCCGGTAGTCGGCGCAAACAACTGGAACGCCATAGCGAAGGTCAGGTACACGGCGAGTATGCGCTTTACCGATCTCATCAATGAATAACCTCGTTCTATGCAAAGCCCCGAAGGGCGAATCTGCTTGCTGCCGGCGCCGAGCGTTGCCGCTGGTTGGCGACCGTTCGTTCCCAGCTGCTCACAACAAACTGCTTGCCGCCACCGAAACGCCAAGATCGTCCCACTTGGAAGGCCCGGGGCTTCCGCTGATCCAGTAGAAGCTCACGATCTCGGAACCCGGCAACATTGTGAACGTTGCCGTACGTTTATCGGTATCGATTGTGCAGCCTTTGTGGTTTGCTTCGAAATGAGGGTCAAGCTCAACGCTTTCGCCCCACGTCAGGGTCACCATCTGCTTCTTGCCCGTAACGCTGACGCGATAGTTGTAAGCAGCGTATTCGCCAACGTCGCCCGTATCGGCCCATGCGCCAGTGACGGAAGCGGACTCGACCACGGGACGCTCCGCCGGCGTGATGGTAGCCGCCAAACACGCCAAGTTGGTTCCGGGGCTTGTATCGGGAACAACATTTGCGGAAATCGTGAACTTAATGTTGTTCAGCAACTCCTCTTTGAATGAAACCGTATAGGTGACGATCTTCGCCCGCGTACCGGGAAGCAAAACGGTTTCGCCCTTCTCCTCGGGCTCGGAGCTGATGCGCCAATCCGAAAGATCGATATCCTCTCCTTTGATGCCGCTAGCGTTCACGACCAACTTGTAATTGACTTCCTTGTCGTTGAACACGTTCTGGTCATCAAGCATGCAGTTGTACACGCGGAAGGTGAAGGAGCTTCTATTGTCGCTCGTGTCGACCACAACGCTTTTAGCCATGGGTTCTGCTGACTTCTCCGAATAAGGAGCCAGCACGTCGGAAGCGAACAGGCTTTGCGAAGTGCCCGTAACGGCAACGGCCTTCAAGTGGTCGTTCGCGCTGAAGGCGCTGTAGGTCAAACGGACGCCGAACACCAGCGCAGCAATGACCAGCACGAAGGCAACCGCCCACAACGCCTTGCGCGCTTGAGGCGTTTTCGCCATGCCGTCGATCACGCCGTTCAGCGAAGCGGTGAGCGAACCGCGCCCTTCGCTTTCGCGTTCTTGCTTGATGCAGTTGTCATCGCGGTTTCCGAGCACGGTCCCTCCTCTCTACGACTTCGCAATCAGGTACGCCACGTCGGTTTCCTTGTAGTTGTCCTTCTGAGGCCACGAGCACTCGATGATGAAGTTGGTCACGGAAGCGGCTTCGAATCGTTTCCAACGGTAGTTGGGCACGGCGTTTTTCTGGACATACTCGTAGTCGCCAAAGGTTTGGGATTCGCCTATACCAGCGTCGATTGGCGTGAAGTCGGTAACCTCGACGCCCTTGCTCCACGAATAGCCATCGCCCTTAACATCGCCGTCATCGTTGGGGCCATTCACCGTGGCGCGATAGATCTTCACGCTCAGGTCTTTGATGTTCGTAGTGTTCGCAACCTGCAGCTCAAAAGCCTTGCCGCCGCTGTCCACGCTGAAGGCTCGACGGCGGTAAACCCAGCCATCCGCAGCAGGTGTGTCGTAGTCTGCGTCGTTGGTCAGGTCGAGCTGGGTTGCCGCCGACTCGCCCGGCACGGTGATCTTCAGCTCGGCGGGAGAATCAACCTTCGCAACCGTTGAAAGGCTGTTGTTGGTCAGGAACCACGAAAGCGTGAGCGCCGCGATGATTAGAACGACGGCGACAACGGCCAACGCCGCGAGAATCGGCCCGCGATGCTCGTGCATCCAATCTTTGACTGATGTCATCCGCGCTTCGTTGCCGCTCATGAGCCCTTCACCTCGCTTGCGGTAAGACGCACCTGGTAATACTCCACCGCGTTGCCGATCTCATCGTCCGCCTTGTTGTAAGCCGTAGCGCACTCTAAGAGGGCCGCGGAGGTCATGGTGCTGCTCAGGTCGGGAACCGTTTCATTGGACGCTATGGAGTAGAAAGAACTCGGATGGTCGTTGATGTAGGTCTGCATGGTTGCGTAGCTCTGCCCGGCGGGGTCTTTGACATCATCAGTTGCGAAAAGGTTGTTGTAGTAGTTGGCGCTACCGGTGTACACGAAGTTCTGAATATACTCAGGCCACACCCAGTACAGCGTTTTCGTGACGGGCCTGATTGCGTTCGAGGTGTCGCGAAAGTCGTTTGCGGGAATAGTCAACTGCTCGTCAAGGATGGGCGACTCGTAATACCCATTGTCGTCGCGCGATTCGAAGAACAAGAGATGGCCCGATGCCAGTGCCTTAACCGCATCGGAAACGGCAGCGCCCTGCGTGCCCTTGAACTCGCGGGAAATATCGATTCGAACGTCGCCAAGGTCGTCCGCATACGGCGTTACCGTGAAGGTGAGCTGACCATACGAGCCAGGGCCCAAGGTGTCGCCGGAGCTCAAGTTCACCAAGTTGCTGGTTGCGCTTACGTTCATGGAGTCGGTCACATCGAGCCTGGCCTCGCCCTCGCCCTCGCCCGCTTCCCGATCATAGACGCCCTGCTGAGTGCCTTCGGAAGAGATAGCGAAGCGCGCACCGGCCGTGTCCACCCCAACGCCGGTGGCCTTCACCTGCGAGTTGTTCAGAAACCACGCCAAACAAGCCAGGATAATGACAAGGGCGGCTACCACGAACAGACCGCTGACCAGGAAACGCTTCCAGAAATCCTTCAGGGTTTGCGCATGTTCATCGGCCACAGCGCGATAACCCTCAGCAGCGTTTTGGCTTGCGTGAAGCTTTTCGTGGTTGATATGTTGGCCAGTTGCCTTCATGCTGCTCTGACGCCCCGAAGGGCCGCGTTCCCTCCTTGCCTGCTTAAACGGTGTCAGGGCCCTCTCAGCCTTAAAGCGAAGCGGATACGCCGCCCAAACGCCGAAAGACATTGCCCAGTTCCGACAATCATTCAACCTAAGATTTTAGCATGTAAGACAACGTGAATCCCAAAGTGCAACAAACCAAAACAACCCCAAACTTGACAATCCCCCAAAGTCGCGGGACAGGACGCCAAAGCCACCTCAGAGCGCCGAAGTGGTAAGCCCCCTGACAACACAAAAATACCCCCGAGCACAAAGCCCGAGGGTATTTAGCAGTTAGCAGATGTTGAACTGTGATTGTTGACTACGTGGTATGCATCAGCGCGAACCTAGGCGGCAACACCCACAAAGCCAAGGTTGCCGGTAACGGCGTCGCGAATACCGGTCGACCCAGCATTCTCGGATACGCACTGCGGGTCACAGCCTTCATACCAAACGCGAATTGTAACAACGACAGGACTATCGCTGGAAATCTGAGCCAAAGCGGTAGTGCCAGGAGAAGCCTGACCGCTTGTGTTATCGATGCTGCCAGCAAAGGTATTGAAATTGCTATACGTGATATTTTCTGCGTTGAGAGTCTGGTCGGTCCCGGCCTTTACCGCAAAGTCACCAGAAGATACGTTCTCTGCGCTCTTGTCGGTATAGTAGCTCTTGTTATCGGTGGCACCCGACGGGGTAACCTTGAAGAGCATCCAATCACCCTCGCCGAACTTGATTGCGAAACGACCGGCCGTGCCCATTTTGCCATTGGCTTTCAGGGTAGTTGCGCTCGCGCTAGAGTCAAAATAGATGTTCATCGAACCATTGCTTACACCAAGCGTAAAAGTGTACTCGGCATAAGAGTTTTTGCCGTCCACCCTGCTCGCTTCCTTGTACTGATCAGCAAACGCATGCTTGGTTTCGTCTTTGCTGGAACTTGTCCAATGTTTAGTATCGTAAAAATGGATGCCGTCGCTGGTAGACACGGGAAGAAGCGTAGCTGGATTCATAGCTTCGTTAGCCGTCATCTTATCAGTCGTCTTACCAGCGTCCTTGATATACAGGTTCGGCACAGCGGAAGACGTGCTTACCTTGGCTTCCGTTGCCGTAACGGCATTGTTGTTCACGAACCATGCGAACGTGGCAGCGCCCAGCGCTATGGCGGCTACCAGCACCATGGCAATAGCAGCGCCGAGCTGCTTTTTCAGTGCCTTCGTTTCCATAACGGATCCTTTCCCGATCCCTTTCCTTCTCTTATGGAATCGATGCCCAACGGGGAACACCATTCCATAGACAAACCTACTGACTGCACTATACCATGATTGTTCCCGCTCTGACGCTGTCTTATCGCAGGTGAGCCAACCAATTCAATCGTATCTCCGCAAATAATGTACGTCCCCTTCCAGTGAGAGGGATCAACACCAGCGCCCACCATTCGCGGCAAATCAACAGCCTCAGCCACCAAAACCCGTGGCCACAGGCAAAATCTGCACGTCAGCAAATGCCCAACACCACAAGCCAATCACCGCTCCAACGGCACCAGTCGCCGTTAACTCACAACATTCCGCAAGCCAACGCCACCGTTGCGTTTATGCGGGCGGGTTCTCCTGGTTGCGGCGGGTGTCCCAGGTGACGGTGTTGTTCTGGTAGTAGTCGGGCGCATCGGTGCCGGCCGCGCCGATGGGATCGGTGCCCGTGAGCGTGTCACCGATATCCTGCACGAACTTCGTGAACAGGTTCGTATCCTCAGCGCTATCGGCGGCAAAGTCCATGGCGAACTCGACCGCGCCGCCTACGATATCGTCGACGCACTCGGAATCGTCGCCGTCAAGCCAGATGACCACCGTGTACTTGTCCACGTAACCCACCTTGAAGGTGTCGTTGGAAAGACGGCACACCAAATCGTCCGATTCGAAGTTCTCGCACCCGGGCTCGTTGCTGCCATCGGAGGCGGGCGCGGCGTAGGTGACCGCTTCGCCATTGCGATACACGCGCACGCGAGCGGCCTTTTCCACGCCCTTCGACGCGGAGGCAACCTTCAGCTGGCCGCTGTATCCCAAATCCTCCTTGCCGGCGTTGCGGATATAAAAGGTATAGGCAACGTAGCTTCTGCCGTTGTGGCTGCCATCGATTTCGTCCAGGTTGTCGGGCAGGTCTTCCGTGGCGATGTTGGTACCGTAGGCAACCGCTTCCGCCGAAAGACGCGCGGTGGCGCCCTCGAACTGGCTATTGTCGGCAATGGCGACGCCGCGCCTGAACAGCTCCAAGCGGTTCAGGTTGATAGTGAAGTTGCCCATGTTCTCCTGCATGAACGAGATGCCGAACAGCACCGCCATGAACAGGGCCAAACAGATGAGCACCTTCTGCAACGTACCCAAACGAAGCAGCGCCTCGCCGATGCGGGCCATGCGGCGCTTGGGCATGTACATGGAAACGATGGCGTCGACATCGATGTCCTTGTCCTCGGCCAGGGCCTCTTCCAGCTCTTTTACGCGGACCACGCGCTTGCTTTTGCCACGGCCCTTTTCGCGCCGAGGCTGCTCGCCCGCGTCTTCTATCTTCTTGCCAAACAATGCCATGGTCCTTAGATCTTGTACTTGGCGCGCACGTGCTCCATGTATTCCTTCATGGCCTCGCGCTCCAATTCGTCGGCGTAGCGGAACTGAATGCCGCAGGCGTTGCGGAACAGGCTGCCCTTCGGCGCCTGACGCAGCCAGCACACGATGCCAAGCTGCACGGGCAGCTCATAGCGCTGATCGTCCACGCGCACCGCGGGAAGCTTCACCTGCAGGGCCTCTCCCACGTCGGGGTAGTCGTCCAGATACATTGCCAGACCGCCGGCGGAAACGTCGATGGTCATGGCTTCTTCCTGCTGGTCCTCGGGGGCCTCGTCGCGCAGATAACGCAGGCGCATGGACACCTTGAAGCGCTCGTCGCGGCGCTTGAAGAACGTGCGATGCTCGGCCACCTGGCGCATCTTCCACAACGTGCGGATGCCCGCCTTCTCAACGGACTCGGGGTAGCCGGCCAGCATGAAGGTGTTGCCGCCTTCGGTGTACTGGAACAGGAGTTTTTGGTTCTCGTCCAAGATCAGCGGCTTGCCGGCAAGCATGGGCGCGCTGATAAGGAAATAGGCTTCGTCGATGGCGCCTTTGAAGGTGGCCATCATGTTGAAATCGGTTTGCTGGCCCACGGCCGTGTCGAAAGCCACTTTCAGCTTCGTTCCTGGCTTGATCTGCAGCTCGGCCATTAAACCTTCCTTTCCCGTTCAGCGACAGCCGCGCTTCTATGTGCGGATGCGGATGATTATAACGAAAATGTAACAGCAACGGAGGAAGCCGCACAAGGGAACGCAGCGATTCCTTGACCGGGCCCTGCCACCGTCCCCAACAGGCGAGTGAACAGGGGACGAAATCCCGCTGCCAATGGGCCGGCAACAACGAAGGATTCCGAGTCTGCGGCTTCGCATCGTGCCTACCACCTTCCCTAGCCTGCCGCCCCTCCGCGAACAGTCAATATTTTTGCGGGTTTTGCCCTGTTCAACGGCTAAAAACGTGAAGGAATTGCAGCGATTGGCCAACGATTTCCACACCGGCATTGAAAGAAGCTTGCGTGATGATTATCGTGGTGATCGGCAAATGGAGGGACTATAAGTTATACTTGGCTTACTAGGTCGAACAAGGAGAAACGGTACGATAGCGTAATGAAGCAGGGCACCATTTTCACGAACGCCGCGCTTGCCGCGGTGCTGGCAACTTCCATGGCAACGGCCCCCGCATTGGCGGGGCTTACGGTTCCGCAGGGCGTCACCTTGGCAGGCGTCGCGTATGCGGCGCAGGCAACGCCCATCGAAAGCGTTGTCATCACCAGCGATTGGACCGCAACCGGCGAGGAGAACCAGGCCATCATCGACAAGGCCGAGGCCGCCGAGCTTGTAGGCCTGAAGCCGCTGAAAGATTACCTTGCCGGCGAAACCGTGGCCGCAGCCGATTTCCTCACCATCGACGTTGATGCGCTTGCGCTCATAGACGCCGACCTGGCGAAACTGGTCAAGCAGACGCAGGATGCCATCGCCGATTCGAACGCGGCTTCCACGCCCGAGGCCAAGCCCGAGCCTGCCGCACCCGCCCAGCCTGCTGAAACCCCGGCCTCGCCCAGCGCACCCTCCGCAGGCGCCGACAACAGCGAGCAGGCCGCCGAGGACATCGAGGACGCCCCCGAGGACATGGTGCAGGAAAGCGCCACCCTTGACGAAGACGAGCTGGTCTACGTCTCGCGCAACCTGACCACCGAGCAGTTCATCAACCAAATCGGCGAGGAAGCCCGCGAACTGTGCCAGGAAAACGACCTGTACGCATCCGTCATGATCGCGCAGGCCGTGGTTGAGTCGGCGTCCGGCTCATCGGGGCTTTCGTGCGAGCCGTATAACAACCTGTTCGGCATCAAGGGCGCCTACGAGGGCAAAAGCGTGCGCATGAAAACGCAGGAGGACGACGGCCAGGGCAACCTGGAAACCATCGTCGCCGAGTTCCGCCGCTACCCCAGCCTGGTGGAGTCGCTGAAGGATTACGTCGGGCTGCTCACCGGCGATTCCCTGTACGCCCCGGTGAAGAAATCGAACACGGAAAGCTACGAGGACGCGTGCGACTACCTGCAGGGGCACTACGCCACCAGCACCACGTACTCGCGCACGCTAAAGGCCTATATCGACACGTATGACTTGACCCAGTTCGATGTCCCCAGCGACCAGGCGAAGGCCGATGCCGCAACCCTTGACTCCGTGCTCAAACCCACCGCCTCGCAGGCGTCGTTTAAAACCGGCGCCGATGACTTCGATATCGCCGTGCCCGAGGCGGGCCTTCCCAAGCGCCAGATGAACCCCGTGGTAGCTGGGCTGGCAGCCGCCCTTGCCGCGGCAGGCGCAGGCGCGCTGGGCTTCTGGCTATACTGGCGCCGCAAGGTCGAAGACGAGAAGGTCGCCCACGCCGCAGCAGGCGCCCACGCATCGGGCAATGCCGCCACCAGCCAAGACGACGCTGTGGCATGGTCGGTCGCTCAGGCGATCGCAGACTGGTCTAAAGGCGACGACCGTTAAAAACAAAAGCCGGTAACCGGTGTAGACCGGTTACCGGCTTTTCATTTCTTTACTCGATCGCTTAGATCTCGCGCTCGACCACTTCAGCGATGGCCTTCGCATGCTGCTCGGCAGCCTGCTCATCCATGGCCTCCACCATAACGCGCACGACCGGCTCGGTGCCGCTCGGACGCAGCAGGACGCGACCGTCCTCGCCCAGCGCTGCTTCTGCAGCCGCCACGGCCTCGGCGATAGCCTGGTTGCCATCAGCCGCGTGCTTGTCCTTCACGCGCACGTTGATGAGCGTTTGCGGGAAGCGGGTCATGGCTTTCGCCGCTTCGCCGGCGGACTTGCCGGCGCGCTTGCAAGCGGCCAGGAACTGCAGCGCCGTGACCAGACCGTCGCCCGTGGAGTTGTGCTCCAGGAAGATGGTGTGGCCGGACTGCTCGCCGCCGATGACGTAACCGCCCTCGCGCATGGCCTCGAGCACGTAGCGGTCGCCCACCTTCGTTTGGATGAGGTTGA
>ERZ1026880.235-NODE-235-length-30468-cov-4.290862_pt1 | contig 30468 bp, 20 predicted proteins | sample MGYA00380170_ERZ1026880 | MGnify/ENA primary metagenome ERZ1026880 (study PRJEB33269, sample SAMEA4719806) | human gut metagenome | biome: human-associated habitat; feature: organic feature; material: feces | place: Cameroon | collected 2013-10 ...
CTTCCAAGCTGATAACGCGGGTTCGATTCCCGTCACCCGCTCCATTGAAACTTATGGCCAGCCGCAAAGCTGGCCTTTTTGTTTATCGAAGGAGCGCGCCATACCATCCATGAAAACCGTCGTTCTGGCAACTAACAACGCCCATAAGGTTTCCGAAATCAAAACCGCGCTCGACTTCCCCGGCTGGGAGTTCAAGACGCTTCGCGAGATGGGCATCGAATCCGATCCCGAAGAAACTGCAGAATCGTTCGAAGGCAACGCGCGCATCAAGGCCCAAGCCGCCCGCAACGCCGCCCAAGCCGCCACGGGCAAGCCCGTTGCTGCGCTTGCAGACGACTCCGGCCTGGTAGTAGACGCCCTCGATGGCGCACCGGGCGTTCATTCCGCTCGCTACGCCAGCACCGACGGCAAAGACGCCGACGATAACGCGAACAACGCCAAGTTGCTGTCTGCCCTTTCAGGCGTCACCGACGATAAGCGCACCGCGCACTTCGCCAGCTCCATCGTCTTCATCGACGAAGACGGCACCGAAACCACAGCTTATGGCATTGTTGAAGGACGCATCGGCCATAAGGCGCAGGGTGAGAACGGCTTCGGCTACGACCCCTTGTTCTGGCCCGACGTGTTCGAAGGCGAATTCACGCTGGCAGAGGTTCCGCAAGCTCGCAAGAACGAGGTCTCGCATCGCGGCAACGCCCTTCGCGAGCTTCGCGCAAAGCTGGAATCCGTCGGCAAGTAAAGCAAGAAACGATCAGGCATCGAGGCTAGACATGGCGAAACAACAGCAGCACAAAACCAACGCGCAGCGAGAGGTGGAAGCAGCTGGTTTTGCCGCCTCTTACCACGGTATCGACGTAGAAGACGGCTTCTCGTTCACAGGAACCCAGCTAGCAGAAATCTTAGGCGAAGACCCCGATCGGGTGTTCAAGACGCTCGTCACTCAAGGAAAATCGGGTGAGCACTACGTGTTCATGATCCCCGTTGCCTGCGAGCTTGACCTGAAAAAGGCAGCGACTGTGGTTGGCGAGAAATCCGTCGCGATGATCAAAGCGAAAGAGCTGTTGCCCCTTACTGGATACGTTCACGGAGGCTGCTCTCCGCTGGGCATGAAAAAGGCGTTCCCCACCGCCATTGACGAAACCGCTGCCCTGTACGACACCATCTGCTTCTCGGCGGGACGCGTTGGGCACCAAATCGAGATGTCCCCCAACGACTTGGCGAAGCTGATCGATCTGACGTTCGCCGACCTCACCGCAATCTAACAAACTCCACCATCTGATTCATCTGGCAATAAGTCGAGCCGCATAGCCCAAGATCGTGGGGCTATGCTCCCGTGGCTTACCAATGCGAAACGACGACATCGCCCTCTTGAATGATGCCGTACAAATCGGCAGCCGCAGACACGGGCAGGTTCACACAGCCATGACTACCGTAGCCGTTTGCATACATTGCGCCGCCGAATCCCGGTTGCCAATCGGCGTCATGCAAACCGATCGCATTTCCATCGAACGGCATCCAATAGCGCACCTGCGACTCGTATATCTTCTTGCCGTTCTCGTATCCGGTCAATTTCGCAGGGCTCGATTTGGAGTTGAGCCAGTAGACGCCAACGGACGTGTCGTGCGCTCCGTCAGGCTTGCCGGAAATGCAATCGGATTCCCAAATCAGGTCGCCACTCTCGTTGTACATGCGAACGTGCTGCTCGGCAAGGTCAATATCAACGTAGCGATTGCCCCAATCTTTCTCACCGACTCCCTTATATACCTCGCCTTCCGAGAGACAGGGAATGTCAACCGTCTGAGAAACGCCGCTCTTCACCGCATCGGTTATAGCTGAATGCAGAGCTTCACCATCGACTTCCCAACCGTAAACGCCGCCAGAAACCGTGATGACCTTACCATCGGGGCGTGCGTAGGTGCGCTCAGAGCCAACGGTGTCAAGCTTGCCCTGCAGCTCGGCGATATATGCATCAAGCCGACCGCCGTCAAGCGAGACGCTGAAGTCGTCTTCGAGTTTGATCCACTGGGAAATCTGATCGGGACCGATCGACCCGGCATCGTTTCCAGCCATGACGAGCTTGACCGTCAAACCGCACATGCGCGTCGCCGTGTCTGCAGCGGTCTTCAAACGAGCATCCGTTGACAGGATGTCAGCCTTCTTCAGCTCGTTATCCCCCAACGTCACAGAGGGCTGGAAGGACAAGATGGCGATGTCGGCGGCCTTCACCACCGCAGCAGTGTCAAGCGCCGTGCCCGGAACTTCGGCCTTCACTGCGAACTGCTTTTTGACCTCATCGTAAGCGATGGTGGCATTCTGAGGCTGCGTGGCCGCCTTGTTGAACTCCTCAACCTTTTCTTTAAGGTCGGCTTCGAGCATGGAGCCGCCAGAGTAATTGGCCACGAACAAGTCGGTAAGGGCGTGATCGCTCTGGGAAAGCAAGTAGGGCCACTGCCACGCGGGCAATGCCTCGTGCATCTTCTTGACGATAGCGGCAGAGTCGATCTTGACGCCCGCGCGAGCGGTGTCGATGGTGTAGTTGAATCCATCACCCGAGACGGTAAGCTGGTAATCGCCCACCGCTTCATCGAGTTGAGCGGCAACTTCGGCGGAGGATCTCATAGACGCATCGATGGCACCGATCGAAGTGCCTGGGAAAAACCAGTTCGAGAAAATAGCGATGCCAACGAGGTAGGCTGCCACAAGCAGACCCGCGATCGAACCGAAAACGATGCCCAGGATCTTCTTGATCTTTTTGGAATCGGTCTTTTTCTTCTCTTTCCCTTCGGCTGGAGTCGCCGGGGAAACAGCGCCGAACTGAAATGCATCATGCTCGAAAGAATCGTAGGCATCGGATCCGTCAACGACGGATCCGCGCGCATGCGCTTTCTCGACCGGGGACAAGGCACGGGTCGAATCGTCCGAGGTGTTTTCTGCGGTCGAAAAAGCAACGCCCTCGCCTGCAAAAGCGTCAGAAGCCTTGATTGCGTCGGCATCGGGAGCGTCACCTTCTGCTGAATCGGGGGCTTCAGGGGTCGTTTGCTCGTCAATTACCTTAGGGTCTTTGCTCTTTTTAACCTTAGGTGATTTACCTTTAGCGTGCTTGCCACGAGACTTGCTCATGTTAGTTCTCATTTCATTCGAATATATGGAGGAACCCCGCTGGCCTTTTCGCTTGCGATTGTATCATCGCCCCAGCTGGAAGAAGCCTTTTTTAGATAAACGCACGCGTTCAGCAAACACCGTTCAACTTGACCTCGTTGAGCGACCGCCAGGGGACCTCTCGATTCTAGAATCAAAATCCACCCCAATCGGGCATCGAACGCATGTCAGCGAATCGAACGGTCTTAAGGATTTAAGACAGCACTTGCAACCTTGCTTTTCAAATTGGCAACCCACCGATTCGGCTTGTCGGAGACCGCTAGGAGTGCAGTAACCGGGACAGCCACAACGATCGGGATGAAGACGGCCCAAAGAGCGCCAGCCAAACCGAAAGGCGCAACAAGTTGATCAAATCCACCGAGATCGTTTATGACGTACAGGATCAACAAATGCGAGACATAAACCTGTAAAGAATTACGACCCCATTTCGTCAAGACACACTCGTTCGCCGGGCATAGGACCAAAACGCAAAGACACAGAACGGCAACCAGAAGATAATGCAGCAGGCGACACAAAACCAAGGCAACAACCATTGCGGTACCTTTAAAGCCAAGCACCCATTTAATGTCCCCGATCGCATGCAATCCGGTAGACAGCTTTCTGATAAGGCCTACGACGTTGTCAGGAAAGACGATATACAGCAGTAGCAGATACGTCACAAGAACCCCGACCGAGAGCATGGGGATCAAAACCCTTGTCGAGCGAGGCTTTTGAAGAAAATCCCGCTTCGCGTTCATCAGCGACGGACCCGTCACGAAGTAACCCAGAACAAACCAGGGCAAGTAGGTAAATAAACGAGACGAGGAAAGGAAGGCCATATCGGCGTTGAAGGCAGTATTCGCCGCGCTCAGCAAAAGGGAAATTGTCAAAGCCCACCCGAATTTAAGCTTCGAGATAATCGGCGACAAAAGCAAAAAGATCGACAAAACGAACAGGTACCACGATCCAGAATTCATAATGAGCGGGTTGAACCCAGGCATGGCGCCGCAGAGAGAATCGACCAGATACTTCGCCAAATAGAAAGCTACGTACAGAATCAGAAACACGATGCCACTTGTAACCTGGCCCGACCACTTGCCTTTCTCGTAGGCTCGCGATACAAACAACCCAGAACAAAACAAGAAAAGCGGCATATGGAAGGTATAAATGAAATTAGAGATGGCTACCGCAAGATTACAGTAAGAAACATCCATATATTCATTTAGGTGCCCAAGGACTACTAAAAAAAAATCAGCAAACCCTTAAGATTATCGATGTATGGCAACCTATTGCTCATAAGCCTCCGTTAAGCTAAACGCGAACCGATAGACACCAAAGGCGCGGGTGAACGACATCGGATCATCCCGAGCGAACACAAGCTCTCCCATCATAATTGGACAGCACAGCAACCTTGCAGTGAAAGTCCGAAATTCAAGTAGGGCCCACCGTTTCTTTCAAGACGACAAGCAGAAAGCCCGCTCGGACGCAACGGTCCAAACGGGCTTAAAAAAGTTGGTGGAGGCGCGGAGAATCGAACTCCGGTCCATACTAGACCCTCGGTCAGGCTCTACAAGCTTATTCGGCGATCGGGTTTAAGGATACGTGGCTCGTCGACGTGCGTTGCATCCCGAGTCGGTTCGATCTTAGCCAAGGCCATACCGGCTACGTGCCTTGGAGCATTTCCCTAAAATGACACCGCACCCGAAACGGGAAAAATCTCGGGATTGGCGCGCGCTTGTAAATTAAGCAGCGAGAGCGTAGTTACGCTCGAAAGAAGTGTTCTTGCCAATTAAACTTGACGTTACCCCTGTTTAACGTGGCGAGGAGACCACGACCTGCTCCTCACTTCAGACCTACCATGTCGAAACCAGTCGCCCCCGTTGAGCGCAGCGAAAACTGCAAAGGAGAGAAGGCCCCACCTTTTCAAAGATCTTGCGACCGGCACGCCTCGAATGCATGCGCACAACGACAGAGGCCGATTCGCTAGATGGGAAATTATACGCACTTCTTCCCTTGTCAGCAAGTGCCCCGAATCGGAATATAGAGTCAAACGATCTTGAATGACAATCTAATCTCTTCGATCGCAATTCGCCCACGAAGTCGACTATTGAAAAGGAGCTGCCATGACGCTCATGGAAACCCTGCTGGCACGCCACAGCACTCGAAAGTTCACTGGAGAGAAAATCCCACGCGAATATATCGAGCAAATCGCACGCGCGGGCCTTACCGGCCCTGTCGGCCGCAACAAGAAGCCCTGGAAACTGGTTGCAATTGACGATGCCGAGACCATCGAGAAGCTCTCGGCAGCACGCACGCCGCGCCAAGGCATCTTCGACACCACCACTGCCGTGATTGCCGTGTTCGGAAACCCCGAAATCGCGGATACGTGGATCGAAGACTGCTCGGTGGTCATGACGAACATGCATCTTATGGCGAATAACTTGGGTCTTGGAAGCTGCTGGATCCAAGGACGCGGGCGCCTCACCGAATCGGGGCAAAGTTCCAGCGATTACGTGCGCAACGCGCTTGGCGTCAGCGCCGACTGGGAGCTGCTGGCCATGCTTGCGATTGGCGCCCTTGACAAAAGCGCCCCTGCTCGCGAACGCGCCGAAAGCGACATCGACATGACGCCGTTCAGCTGGAACTAAACGCTGTCAAAACAAACGGGCGACGCGGTACGCTACCCCGTCGCCCGTCACAAGATAAGAGCTACAGCTCGATACGCTCGAAGAACTCCTTGCCCACGCCGCAAATCGGGCACGTATAATCGTCGGGCAACTCCTCGACAGCCTCAATATGCCCACAAACCGTGCAGCGCCAGGCAATCTTGGGCGCAGCGCGATTAGCGGAATCCCCCACATTCGCCGCATTAGCATCGACGACCTTTACGGTGCCTTCTTCCTCTCCAAGGTAGCTCGATGCCTTCGGAGGCGTCTTCCCGCCCTTAACCTGATGGTAATAGGCGTAGGTCATCGGATTCGCTGCCGCCTCAACACGCTGAGACTCCTCTACTTCACCAATAAATAGAATATGAGTGCCAAGATCGACTTCCTGCACCACCCTCGCAGAAAACCATGCGCAGCACTGCTCAGCCAAAATAGGCAACCCGGCAGCGTCTCGCGCGCTTGCGTGACGAGCGAACTTGTCGAACTCGGTCGACGAATGAAACCCGAAAGTCCCGATTAGCTCCATCGTCGCGTCTTCAGACAAGCACGACGCAGTGAAGCGGGCGGACTCCCGCACGGCCGCTGTTGTAGCGTTCTCTTTGTTAAGAGCAACGCTTACCTGAAGCGGCGAAGACGTCACCTGCGCAAACGTGTTCGCGATGCAGCCGAAACGTCTTTCAGCGCTGCGGGCTCCAATGACGTACATGCCGTAACTCAACGAATGAAATGCCGATTTGTCGATCATCTTTCTCACCTTTCATCCAGCATCGGGGCTTAAGGAACGTGTAACGTAACGTCCTTCCAAAAGCAGAAAAGGACCCCAAAAGGCCCTTTTCATCTGCGACTTTTCAAATACTTGCCGCCGCCTAATGGCCTTATCGCACTAACGCCGAACCATTAACGAGCATCCACCAAGGACTGAGGGTATTCACGTTTAGGATTAAACTTGATCGCCTCTTTTAATTGTTTCTTCATTTTCTTTTTGAGCTCAGGAGAAACGCCGCCCTCTTTCATCTGGAGGAGCACGGTTCGGCAAAACATCAAATAGCTTGCCCTCCCTTCGTGGTGAAGGCGGTAAGACGCCTCGTTGCGGACTCCGTACGCGAACTTCCAAGCGTTGCCTTCGTTGATCTGACCAAAGTTGACGCCCTTGTTCTCGCCCATGTCATGAACCACCACGCTGTCGAGCACCTGAACGCCCGGGCAGCCCTTCGACAGACGGCGAGTATATTCGGCATCGTCGAACCAGATGAAATATTCTTTATAAGGCAACCCGAAATCCTCGAGAACCCACCTTGGAACCAGGACGGAAACGAACGAACAGGAAGTGACAAGCACGGAGTTCTGCCCTTTGACGATCAGCCTGCCCCAATCCCATGCTGTAACCGGGTTGTTCATCTCGCAAATAGACCCATCGGTGAACTTGACGACGGAACATGCAAATGGAACATCAAGGCCCAGTTCGGCAACAGCGGCATGGTAACCATCAAGCAGCTTCTCGAGAGCAGCCTGCTCAGGATAGCCATCATCGTCAGAGATCCAGACGTAATCACAACCAAGTTCGTAGGCCCTCTTCATTCCCGCCGAAAAGCCCCCCGCGCCGCCAATGTTCTGAGGAAGGTTCATCAACTCGAACTGCGGGCCGTCCAATCGTTCACGCTCCGAAATGTACGATTCCAGGTACTCCCGCGTGCCATCGGTTGATGCATTGTTCACCAACACGATGTAAGACAAAGGATGCGATTGGGATTCGAGGTGCTCGAGAACCGTTTTGAGCTTTTCGAGCCTATTGTACGTAACAATTACAGCAGCAACCGTCGATTTATCCATCGCTTCTACTTCCATCCTCTAATCAAACGAGTAAAGAAACTGTTCGCCGTTTCAAGCTGAGAGAAATCTTCTATCAGCCTTCTCTCTTCCTGCCAAACCGAGCGTCGGAAGCCGTCGTCTTCATTCATCTTAAGCGCAAGTTTCTCGGCTTTACCGAGAAATTCCCTCGTGCTTGACCCTAATAATGCCTCTGATGGGATAACGGTTCTCTGCGAGCCAACATCGGTGGAAAGAACGGGCACGCCGAAAGAAACAGACTCGAACGTAGTAAGAGTTATTCCCTCGTTAACAGAAGAGATAACCAACGTATCGGCATCTGCGTAGGTTGCCGATACGGGAACATCCATCGACCGCCTTTCAACCACTTCCTGTAAATTGAAACGCTCGATCATTCTTTCAACGACAGCATCGATATCTCCGCTCCCATGCAAAATGAAACGAAAACGACCAGGATGTTTCTTTTCGAGCAATCTCGCAAGGGCAATAAAGGCATCGGGGCGCTTCTGGCGACTAACTCGGCCTACAAACGCAATCACGAATCGGCCAGCTGGCTCGACCCTGTCTTTGCAAACGAGAGAACCCGTGTTAGCCGTCAAGTCGATAAGAGGAGCGTCGACAACTTTCTTCGGGTCAACGCCATGGACCTTCGTCATCCAATCAACGAGCTGTGGGGAAATCACATGATGCACGTCAATGAAACGGTCATGAGCAACAGCTTCTGCAGGATACCCGCCATGACACCTATGTTCAACAATATGAAGCGAATCAACAACAGGAACGTCAGGATAGTAGTTCTTCACCCACCACAGCCTGTCGTACATCCATTGAGAATGATGGATCAAGATCCCTCGAATGCCGAACTGTTCGAACAACGCCCTCAGGAAAGGTTCGTCGCCGAGTCTTTCCTGAGCCGGGAACGTAAGGTTAACCACTACGGCGCCCTCGAGCGTATCACTCGTGACCCACGGGTTGTGGCTATTGATAGAGGTGATGACTATCGGAAGCATGCCTGCTTCTCGCACTAGACGAATGGTTTCCATAGCCCAGCGCTCCGCGCCGCCCGCCTGAAGCCAATGCATGGCAACGATGACCGCTTCGGGAGCGTTGGGAACACGCTGACCAGGCTCAATAGGCACCACCGGCCTGTTCGATATAGCGTTAGCCGTCTCATACGAAGGCATCTTAACGGGGGTGATCTCTTTATTCCCCTCGTTAAGACGTCTTTGACGGTTGAACTCCCTAATATCATCCAGCAAAACAGGATGACGCGTTTCCAGATCGCGATACAGCTTTTCTGCAAATGTGTAATCACGGTTGAACATCAGATCGTCATCGTGCTCTTCGTCTGAAGTGAGAGCGAGGTATCGAACGCCCGAGTCAACCACTGGAACGTCATCGAAATAATAGTGAGGGGAAAACTCCGATTGGCCATCTATGAGCGACGTCGCAGAGAACTCGCAAACAGGCTCAAGACCGGCCTTCGCCGTTAATGAGCCATCAAGAGTCGAGATGTCGGTTAAACAAGGATACAGCCAATTGCCGCCCAAATATACTTTGTACGCAAGGGTTCTGCCTGGTTGGATCAATGCGTTGTAAGCAACCGCACCTTCGACAAGCTTGCGTTGGCGAAGCGTAAGGACAGACAAATTCGATTCATCGGACATGCGGAAAAGCAAGCGATTCATGATCCTCCATGCGTATCCAAAGATGACAATAACAAAAGTATAAATCCGGTTGAGCCTTTCGTTTTTCCTTTTCAGTCGAAAACAGAAAAATAGACCGCAGTAAAAGCACGTCAGCGCGCCGTCTTCAACCGAACCGGATTGGTTGTGATGATAAGAAGCGTCACCGCTACGACCAATACGACGTGAAGAGCACCTATACCCGCCCCGAACAGCAGCGAGTCGGTCGCCGAGAGCAACTTGTCCCAATCCACAAAACAGCCCTCGAACCAATGAACACATAGTACAAGCAGGGAGTTTGCCCCTATCAGAGCCCCAAGGCGAAACGTTCTCTTGCCCATTACGCGATCGATGGATTGAAAAGCTAGGATTATCGCCACCGAAGAAGTCAGGCTCATCGCAATGCCTGCGACGAGCGGACCAACATGGAATAAATTCCCTATCGAGTAGAAACAACCCAATGAGAGGCACGAGAACCATACGGCCAACGACATAAAGAACAAGACCGCCCTTGGAACGGACCTCGAATCACCGATTTCGCTCGACCAGGTTTTCAATCGATAGCCAACATACAGGTAAAAGACGGCAACCATCGCTTGATTGAGTGCAAACGGAAGATACAGGACCTCCCCCAAGCCCCATCCAAGAAGCAACATGCAGAGATAAACCAGTAGAGAAGGCACCTTGCCTGCATTTCGAGATTCAAGGAAACACTGAGTGGACTGGAAGATAATCTTAGCGACGAACAGCGCCATCAAAAACCAGCCAAGACCGATTGCCGGGATATCAAGAACGGGAACAGTGCCGCCCGAAGCCCAAATCGAAGCAAGGAGCACGTCCTTGACAACGGCAGCATCCATACCCTTATCGAGGAGCTCAACGATTAGGGTTGATACGCAAATCAAGAAATATGGGACCAGCAGTCTGCTGGCAAGCTTGGCATAATCGGGCTTTTTCGCTTTAGCAAGATATCCGGACACTATAAAAAACAAAGGTATATGGAATGAATAAGCGAAGGAATGAATGGGATTGCCGATTGAATAAGTGTGGCCAACGACAACAGCCAAGATAGCCAAGCACTTCACATAGTCAATCCAATTGCTTCTAGCGGCATTGCTTGCGCCCACAGAAAACCTCACTCGATGAATACCGAACACATCACGAATCGAACAGGAATGGTATCAAACGCCGTGATTAAATTGCCTACGCGCCGAAGGTGAGCACAAATGACGCAAAAAGAAAAAGCCCGTTTGAGCCCCCGACGAACCATAACGCGCATTGCGAGTGGAACGATCGGGCCAAACGGGCTTTGGGGCCCTAAGTTCCTAAAGCGAAGCTGCGGGATCGACGCCAAGTTCGCTCTTCACAACTTCGAACGCCGCAGCAATGGCCTTGTCCATATCATAATACTTGTAACCACCCAGACGGCCTGCGAAAACAACCTTGCCCTCACGGTCGGCAAGCTCGCGGTACTGCTCGTACAGCGCGGTGTTGCGCTCGTCGTTGATGGGGTAATAAGGCTCGTCACCCGGCTTCCAGTCGGCGGGGTACTCGCGCGTGACAACGGTCTTGGGCTGGGTGCCGAACTCGAAATGCTTGTGCTCGATGACGCGGGTGTAGGGAACCTCGCGCTCGTTGTAGTTCATGACGGCGACGCCTTGGTGGTCAGCCTCGTCAAGAAGCTCGGTCTCGAAGCGCAGGCTGCGGTACTCAAGCTGGCCCAGGCTGTAGTCGTAGAACGAGTCGATGGGGCCGCAATAAATCACACGATCGGCGATGTCGGGCTGCTCGGCGATGAGATCCTTGTACTCGACGCCCGTGCGAACCTCGACGCCCTCGAGCATGTTGGCCACCATCTTGGTGTAGCCGCCCATGGGGATGCCCTGGAAGCGGTCGTTGAAGTAGTTGTTGTCGTAGGTGAAGCGGCATGGCAGGCGCTTGATGATGGAAGCGGGCAGGTCCTTGCAGTCGCGGCCCCACTGCTTCTCGGTGTAGCCCTTCACGAGCTTCTCGAAGATATCGCGGCCAACCAGAGAAAGGGCCTGCTCCTCGAGGTTCTGAGGCTCGCCGATGCCCTCGACGTCGATCTGCTCCTGGATCTTGGCCTTGGCTTCTGCCGGCGTGACCACGCCCCACATCTTGGAGAACGTGTTCATGTTGAAGGGCATATTGTAGATCTCGCCCTTGTAGTTAGCAATGGGGCTGTTCACGTAATTGTTGAACTCGGCGAACTGATTGACGTAGCCCCAAACGTCCTTCATCGAGGTGTGGAAGATATGGGCGCCGTAACGATGAACGTTTATGCCCTCGACCTCTTCGGTGTAAACATTGCCGGCGATATGATCGCGCCTGTCGATAACCAGGCACTTCTTGCCAACCTTCTTTGCTTCATGAGCGAAAACGGCGCCGGTAAGACCAGCACCGACGATCAAGTAGTCGTACTGAGCCATTGGAACAAACCTCCGAATGTCATGTCCGAACGAATTATCTTATGCCTATTCTAGCAGAACAGCACATCGGCAGCGGAGAGGCTAAGTTACCCAACAGCACCAAGAAAGGGGTTACACAATGGGCGACCCTGACGCGAACTACGAATAGCGCTTCTCACCGCCTCGTTGGACAGCATTTCCCTCGGGACGTGATGAAAATGGGAGTGAATGTCATCTGGCAGTTCAAGATAATCGCCATACGAGTGGCGCAGCACCCCATCCGCATCGGCGGGTGCAAGCAGCATCCGTCCCTCAAACGGCACGCGCGCCAGCGGGTACAGCTCCTTGAAGCTGTAACTTAGATTTCCATTTCCGTCGAAATAGCAGTTGTCTATTCCCCAATTCAGTCCCACTGCGTTTTCAGCGGAAGCGTACAACCCCTCGTCAATCAACCGTTTCTCGTAACGGCGGAAAACCTCATCGACAACCGCGGCTTCCTCAGACGACGCGTCCAGATACCGCTCCTCTTCACGCCAATAGCGAAGACTTTCGCTCTCATCCATCTCGCGAATCATCTCTTGGCGGATTTCCAAAAGGCGGGCAAACGGGAAATCTGAAACATTCGAGGCGTAATCCATAATGAACAGGTCTATAAAGCACGGATTGTCCGGATCGCTGTATTTGAAACGAATCTGACGGCAATGCGCATACCAATCGAACAACTCAGTGATCTGATATCTATCATCGTCAGCGACTTTTGCCATAAGAGCCGCGATATCTTCCCTCTTCATGCAGACATCCAAGTCGTCATCCCAAGGAATGAACCCTTGATGCCTAATCGCACCCAAGAGAGAGCCGTACATGAGCATGTACTCAACACCAACGGAAGCGCACAACTCATCGAACTCAAACAGCAGCTGACCGCAGCCAAGCTGTAAAAGGCGAAAATCGCCCTGCGCCTTTGGCAGGTCGCGAAAGAAGCGCAACTTTGTTTCCGCCTCGGTTTCTCCGTCGAGAGCGAGAAGAGGCCAAAGCATCATCTTCGAATGAGTGTCGTGCGCATCAAGTTTCACAGAGGCTTCCTCACGAAGGGTTGCGATCTCCCCACGCAACATCGCCGTCTCATTCCTTAAAGCGCGAACATCGTCGTGAAGCCACAGAACTTCAGCAAATAGCTCATGAAACGATCTGGACGACGGCGGGAGCAAACGCCCGCGCAAATCAGATAGAATTCCCAATTAAGTCCCCAACATAATCAACGGAATCGGATTGCAATACGCAAACTCCAACAAGTTATCACTTTAACGCATAGCGGAAAGAAACCAAGACGCCAAATCCGTCTGCTCGGTCAACGATAAGCCCCAAACGCAAAGCATTATAATGACAACGTTAAACAGCGATCGGTCAAAGCACCGCCCACAGCCAGAAAGGCTTCTCGAAACATGGCGCAAAACACGAACCAAGACCCCATTACCAATCCCGCAGTATCGGTTATCCTCCCGATCTACAACGTCGAGAAGTACTTGGAGCAATGCCTTGACTCCGTATGCGGCCAGACGCTTCAAAAAATCGAGATCATCTGCATCGACGACGGGGCAACCGACCGATCAGCGCAAATCATCGATCGATTCGCAGAAAAAGACAGCCGTATCGTGCCGGTCCACAAACAGAACGAAGGGTACGGCAAAGGGGTCAATACCGGTCTGTCGATCGCACGCGGCCAATACGTTGGCATAGTGGAACCCGACGACTATATCGACCCTCGCATGTTCGAGAAGCTCTATGAAGCGGCGAAAAGCTTCGACTTTCCCGACATTTTAAAAAGCTCGTACTGGCGTGTTTGCGATGCTGGAACAACCGAAGAAACCATTGCGCCTTGTTACTACCAGGGCAAGGTCGAATGCGTGAACACCCGCTTCACCATCGACCAAGATGCCTCGCTTCTTTACTATCACCCAAGCATCTGGACGGCTATCTACAAGCGCGAATGGCTGAACAACAACAACATCAAGATGAAGGAAATACCTGGCGCCGGATGGGCGGACAATCCCTGGCTTATAGAAACGATGTTGGCTGCAACCAGCATCGTTTACATCGACGAGCCGCTCTATTACTACCGTGAGTTCAGGACGGGGTCGTCCAGCAACCTCAAAGACCCGTCTATCATTTACAACCGCTGGTTCGATATGGACGAGATACTCAAACAGCGCCACATCACAGAACCGCGCGTCCTTGAGGCTCACTATTCCCGCGGCTGCGCCTATATCGACATGCTCGAAAACGACTTCGACAAAAACGACCCCGAGATCGCAGCAGCGCTTAAGAAAATGCTTGACTTAATGGACGGAAAAGCAATCATGAAGTCCGACAAGATCCTGCGCGACTGGAAGTACATATATAGAAAGCACGCGCCCCTCAAAGAGAAGCTGCTTTACTGGCTGTACCGATAAAATAAGCGCCGCATGAAGCGGCGCTTATGAATCCCACGCAAACGAAACCCGATCGCCCTACCACGGTGAAGAGCTAATCCTCTATCGCAGTTATTCTGTACAACCTCATGTCATTCTGAGCCAGAACAGGCTCGAACCCCGGAGTGTCGTCTCGAATCAGATCGATATCGTCCCATAAACCCTTGTTTTCGTCTCCCAAAAAGAAGTAACTGTCAGCATCGTCAGGGTCGTGAACTCGGCCCTGATCCAACAAGAGAACGTACTGGGCTCCGACGCTTCGCACCGCCTGCTTAACCTCGTCGTCGTAAGCGATAGCCTCTAAGCTTCCTCGTATCAATTTGCTATCGGAAGTCTCTCTGGCAACGCCATACGTATTGAGATATCGATAATAAACTCGCAAACCATCAGGTACGAAACAAAAGCAACTACCATCATTAGGGTTGTTGACCACAAGAGCATCTTCAGGCAAGACCTCTTTCGCCTTCTTGACGAGCTCCTTCTCCTCGGTGGTGTAAATGAAGTCAACGTTATTTCCCCAAGAGTTTTGACTCCAGACCAGATAAAACGGGTTTCCCCTCAGCCTTGAAACGACACTCGTTTCAGCGTTCTCGCTTTCAGACAGCGGAATGGCGTTCCCCACCACGAGCAACGCGAAAATAGCCATGGCGATCAGAAAACCCTGTTTTCCCACCTCGCAGTCTCGCGTAACAAGAAAGCGCTTGATGGCGGAAGTAACAGCCGAAGCGCCCATGCACGCCAAAGGAACGGCAAGAATCGCAGCCATTGCAGCTACACGATAATAATCCGTGTACCAGAAACCGGTAAGCAGATGCTGCAAAGGACCATCGGACGACACATCAACGACGAACAAAGCAGAAGCGATCACGAAAGAAAGAGAAAGCCAGAGCCATTGACGGTTTCGTAGCGTCCAAAGCGCACCAACAATCACGAACATCGTCGGCACAAGCTGAACCCCGGGACTCATGAACCCAAGAGTAAGGATCCTCAGGAAGGCCTCGGATTTGGAAAGAACGGCAACCCATGAATACTGGACCACCGATTGCATAAACGGCAGGCGATACAAGATCACCCAGATCAGGCAAATGGCAACCACTACCCCTACGGCAAACAGACAACGAAGCTTTTTGCGGGCTCCCCCATCGCAGTGCAGCAAATCAACGGCGAAAGTCGCGCGATATACGAGGAAAGGAGCCATCCAGACACCCAAAGAGAAGACAGCGTTTGGCTGCAAGAGCGCAAGTGCAGCTATGCCCGAGAAGAAAAGCAGCAGGGACAAAATACGCGATTTAACTGGCACTCCCCGACTTAACAAAATCACGAACACCGCAGAAACAAGCGGCAACAAGCAAAACGCCGCAGTGTTGGGAAACAAAGGCCCCCACGCAAGAGTTTGCCAAGGAAACGCTGCAATAGCGAGCACGCAGGCGGCACCCCAAAGGAGTATTTCGCGACGATCCGGAAACACAACACGCATAAACGCAAACATGCCAACCGGGTAAAGTAGCCCGACAAAAATATAATTTGTCGCATTCTCCGAAAGAGCAACGGGAACGCCAAGCAAACTGATCACAAAAGATGCGACATCGTACCAGGCAGCTGGATAAAAGCCGCCCCCGGGCAACGGATTGATAGCCGCATCGGCATTGACGTACAACGAAGTACTAAACGGAGACCAATTTCCAGAATCGACAAAACAGCGAATCGACCCCAGATGCGTCACATTGTCGTACCCCTGCGTATAATGCATGGGGTCCTGCAAAAACGTGACGAACATAACGGTAGAAACAGCAACCCCAGCCGCCACATACAGCAGCAGCGCCTTCGAGTCAGAAACGGACGAGTCGCAATCGTCCCCTACCAAACCGTCACCGCAGCATAGCCCTCGCCGGTTTCCAATCGCAAAAGCAATCAAGCTAACAGCAAGCTGAGGCAAAAATACCGAGGCCCAATTGCTATTCACTCCAAGCAAGGGGTACACAATGGTGAGGGCAACGGTAACAGTAATGCCCAAAAGAGGAGCAAACGCGAAAGCAAGGGGCGCCTTAACGCGAAGTCCCAAAAGGACAAGCATTCCAGGAACGTAAAGAAACGCCGCCCCTGCAAGTACAGCGGCAAAGAACAAGCCCCACATAGTTGCCTTCCATAAAGAACCGCACGTCAGATCCAGCCGCAAACGGATAACCCAGCCAGATGCCGTGCAGCAAAGTGGGCGTTTTCGACCTCGAAGAAGCCTTCGATGATCGGCAAACGCCCATTCATTCGTAACAAGCTATTCGATTATACCGCAAGCGGCAAAAACCCTAGGTTGCCCGCGTTACAGCTTCGGAGGAGTCCACTCACCCTCGTCGGTACCCGACGCAGTCGCTGCCCCGCCACCATTACCACCAGGAGCAGGCGCTGGGTTGGCAGCACCGCCCGATGACGGCGCATCCGAGCCAGCATTGCCGCCGCCCGAAGACGATCCGTCGCCGTAATTATACTGCGGCTCGTAATACGTGTACCCCGCAGAAGCTCCAACGTCACCAGCAGCAGCTTCTTCGACCTCTGGCTGCGGCTCCTCGTGCTTCTCGTTCGAAACAGACGCAGCGTCAACGCAATAAACGCTCCCTTCGAACTTAACAACCAAAGCGTTGCCGATGGAATCGATAACCTCAACCTCCTGGTTCAAGGACAGCTTCGCCGCCTCGTTAGTCATCAAGTAATCGGAGTAAAGCAAGGCGCCATCGGCGGCGTATCCGGTCCAAGATTCGTACTCGGAAGAACCCTCAAGCGACAAGATTCGTTCAGGCAACTGAACCTCACGCTCGTTAACAACGACGGTACAAAGATCCTCGCTTGAAGACCCGGACTTCACATCGTCATCGGATGCGCCGCGAGGCGAAGGCTCGCCTGTCGAGGATCCAGAGCCCGAAGAGGCGGCATTCTCATTAGAATCAGTTTGAGAACCGTTTGCTTCGCCCTTCGAGAACCCAAACAGCTCATCAACCTTGACAAGAACCTCGTCGCCGCGATTCAGAATGCGGGAATACGTCTGAGCGCCATCGGCAAGAACTACAGCCGTGACTTCTTCGCTGTCGGCATCCGACGCGCTGCTTGAAGACGAACCCTTCGACTCCATCTCGTCGGCATAAGCAACGCCAACGCCCAAAAGGAACGGATCGCGACGGACCGAAGCGCTTACCGGCATCGTCATCTCATCGCCATCTCCCACGGTAGCGCCAGTCGACGAACCTTGCCCGCCGCTAGACGCGCCACCACCGACAGACGCTCCGCCGCCAGAAGACGATCCCCCACTCGGAGCAGCGCCTGCAGCACTTCCGCCGCCAGCGGAAGACGACCCACCACCGTAGCTGTAGCCGTAATCATAAGAAGGAGCGACATATCCGCCGTCGGAAGCCTCGGACTCGGAAGCCTCCGGAGCCTTCTCGCGCATCACCTTATCGGCAGGCATGTACCCCTCGAAGCCATCGGCATTGCGCACAAAGAGCAAGTTGCCAAAGGAGTCAAGGACGGTTACCTCCTCATTCAGTTGAAGCGTGAGGATGTCGTCGCCCGAGAAATCGGGCTTAGCGAAAATGATCGCGCCTTCCGCAGCATAGCCGGTCCATTGCTCAGGGGCGGCCTCGCTCGAAGTACGAACAAGGTTCTTGGCGATATACACGGTCTTTCCGTTGTGCACCGCACGGTAATAATCGTTGGCGTACGAACCCGTCAACTCCGTAGCGGGTTTGACGTTTTGCAAGGTGTCCCCTCGTTTCAAAACGGCATCGGGAACAAAAACGTTGTTCACCTTGACGGTGGCCCGCACGGTTTCGGGTGTCGTGGCCATGGTCTCAGAAGCTTTCGACTCCGAGGCCGAACGGCCAAAATTCAAAGCGAAGGCAACGCCCGCGCCGACAAGCGCGACGACGCAAATCGAGCCAATAACGACTTTCAGGCCACCACGGCGCTTCGGGCGAAGAGGCTGGCTCGACAAGCCCTCAAAAGGATCAGCGTCGAACGCGGCAGGTTTAGCGTGAGCAGTGGGCTTGGCATGAGCGCCAACCTTGTCCGTCTCCTCCAATTCGATTGTAGGCAAATTCTCAAGACCCATGTTTACCCCCTGCAGGCATCGATGATGCCATGAACGAAATCGTAAGCGGACGTTCCCTTAGCGAACGAATCCGCATTCTGCTGCGCGATGTACTCGATGCTCCTGACAACCGTGCCGCCGTAAACCGTGAACTTGTTTCCAGAGGCGTCTTGCAGAATCGCATACGACCTCATCGCCATGTCGCGCTTATATTGGTCGGCACCAGAAAAACCGACCAAGACATTGGTGTAGTACTCGACGCCGTTCGAAGAGCTGAAGACGGGGTTCTGAGAGCCACGTACGTACGCCTTGCCTCGGCTAACGCCAGGCGTATCGAAGGTCAGGCTTCCGTTAGTCACGCGATCATTCCAAGCAAGAAGGGTTCCCGTTTCGACAATGGTGTACCCGTTAACTCCAGAACCCGTGAACATGCTCTTCGCTGTGCTGGCCATACCCGTGATCATACGGATGCCCTTTTTGCCCGTTATGCGAATGGAGCTGCCTGCGTAACGCAGCAGGTCGTCAAGTCCGTAATAGCGGGTTGCGGTGTAGGAGCTGCCATTCGAAGAAACGATCCACGAGTACATATGGGTCGGGTAAACGTCGTGCGCGGCCGCACTTGCGCTGTTGTATTCGTGCATCGTCACGCTGTGCGGACCCGAACCAGAAATCTGGACGGTTCCGTATTTTCCATCTACGCCAAGCGTAGTGGCAACACCATCGACATACGCAATGCGTTTATCCGTAACCTCGCTAGGAACGTCGGAAAGGTTGATCTTAACGCTTGTCTTTGCTGCTGAATCGGCAGATTGACCAAGAAGATCGTTGATCATCCTGGTCAAATCGTCGCCGTATGTTTTAGACGTGGCCCAACGACCGGTCAGGTCCTTCACCTTCGGCGCACTTCCACGCGCCACGTAATTGAATCGCGGATCGACCACATCTTTGTTCAGCTTGTCAGTCGAAGCATAAGCCTTTAGGTGCTGAACCTGGGCACGCAAGCCCATGCGCACGGCATCGCTGCCGTACTTGCTGAAGTCGGCTCCAGCAGCGCCGCCGTCAGTGGCACCCAAGCCGCAGAAATTGCACTGCTCGGCGCTAACCTGCCCGCCGAAGGAAAGCCATCCCGTCTCCTTCATCGCTTGCGTGAAAACGACCTCGGCACGCACACCTTCAGCCTGAGCTTCTTCAAATAAGATGTTGCAGAACTGCTCAATGCTGGAAGCGCCATATTTGGTGTAAACGGAAGACGGGAACATCTTGCTCTTGGACTTGAACCACGCAACCATCTCGTTCACCGATGTCTTCGATGAACCCATGATAGCCGGGTTGTCCTCACAGGCCATGGGGGTGGTCACGCTCTCGCCTGTCTTGTTCACAGAAGAAGAGCTAACATCCGACCCACCGCCGGCGGTCTTCGACAGCCCGTAGTACTCGGCGATGCCCTTCGCATCAGCCTGACCCATGCGAGTCCTCCATTCGGAGCTCGCAAGCTTGGAAGCGTCGCTTCCATTGGTCACGAAAGCATGCTCGACGATAATGCCGCAAATGCCCTTCCAACGCGCCCAGTAGTTGATACCGTACCAATCGCACAATCCGCCAGGCGAAGGATACGTTTCGCCGTCGGTGCAGTTACGCGTTTTGACACCGCGGTTGTAAAGGCCGCAAGAAGAAGAAAGGTTACTCAAAATGCTGTTGCCGACGCCTTTGCCGACAACGTGGGTTTCGTTATACAGATACGCGCTGTCGTTGGGAATCCATGCCTCGCTGCCGTTCGCAGAGGGGGCAGACGCGGAATTGCAATGAATGCTAACGACTATATCCGCTCCCTGATTGACCGCAGAGTTAATGCGCTCCTCGCGATCCATGTACTGATCGTTTGACTTGGTCAAAACCGCCTTAACACCCGAGTAGGTATTGAGTTCGTTCACGCATGCGACCGCGATATCCCAGTTAGCTTCTTCTTCGTTGACGCCATTGGCGTGAGCTCCGGCTTCGCCACCACCATGACCTGGGTCAATCGCCACCACCAGCACTCCATTGCTTTTTGCTTCCGCCTTTTCAATTGGAAAGGAGAAGACCAAGCACGTAGCCAGCAAAAAGCACAGCAGCAAGCGAAATCGCTTGTGCAAGGAATTCATGACACAAATAGAGTCATGCGAAATAAGCATCAATAGCTCCAATTCATTAATTAAGCTGCGTTTACGAGCAAATGGCGCGTTATCGAAAGGCGCATGCGAAAAGGTTATCGCCTCTAACAAAGCGACGCAATCTCAAACTGCGCTCGACGGTGCAAATGAAAGATGTTCGCACAAAATGAACTGAGTTCCAGAAAGTAAACAAAACTAGTTCAAGCCGGAAACCCAAAAATCGAAATCACCCTATCGCGTAGCCTCAATAGCGGCTTTGATGTCAGCGATCGAATACAGGCTGCCGAAGGCGCAAATCACATCGCCGTCAGCAGAAACAGCTCGCGCATCAGAAAGCGCCCTCTCGAACGACTCAGCCGCGCTCACACCACGCTCCAATTCGATCTGCCGCGCATAAGCCGCCTTTTCGACAGCCCGAGCCAATTCGGACGCTTGAAGCGCGCGGGGATTAGGAGGCGTCACGCAAATGAACCCATCCGCAATATCTATGACGTTTTCGATCATAGATTGATAATCTTTGTCAGCAAGAACGCTCATGACGAAAAGAATCTTCTTGTTCGGGAAAAGATCGCGCAGCGAATCAGCCAGGACCTGCGCCCCTTGAGGATTATGGCCGCCGTCGACCAAGATAGCCGGACCTGCCTTGCGACAACCCCCTTCGCTCTTGATCTCGCCATCTTGCTCAGCGATATCGCCCGAATCGCCAAAGCCGCTCTCGCCCGTCTCGACGATCTCGAAACGGCCCTGCCACCTAGCTCGGGCGATGCCGCGCTCAATATCGTCGTCCGAGATCTTCCACCCGCGCTCGCGCAAACGCAGCGCGCATTCGATTGCCATCGCCGCGTTGCAAGGCTGATACGAACCCAGCAAGCTGGTCTGATACGCCTTGCCGCAATAATCGAACGAACGCATTGCTTGGCCATTCACTTCGCCAACCTTAAGCTGCGCGAAATCAGGCATGGTCACCGCGCAATCTGCCGTCTGCGCCGCCGCCGCGATAGCGCGCGTGGCGCCCTGGTCATCCTGCGGGTAGCTGACAACCGATGCACCGTGCTTGATGATACCCGCTTTCTGCGAGGCGATCTGCTCGTAGGTATCTCCCAGAAGCGCCGTATGGTCAAGGCCGATGCGCGTGATCACGCACACTTCGGGCGCAGTGATGACATTCGTAGAGTCAAGCGTGCCGCCCAGTCCGACTTCCAAAACGGCGATATCGCAAGCGCTTCGCGCGAAATGCTCAAGCGCAACCGCCGTCATAAGCTCGAACTCGGTAGGATGCTCCCCCGTCTCGCGCGCGATCGCCTCGGCATGATCGCGAACGAAAAGCGTGACCTCGCGCAGATCCTTAGGCGAGATCATCTCGCCGTTCACGCGGATGCGTTCCTCGAACGTGATAATGAAAGGGCTGGTGAACAACCCGGTTTTATAACCAGCTTGCGTCAAGATGCTGCTGATATAGGCGCTGGTCGACCCCTTGCCGTTCGTGCCTGCAACATGCACGAACTTCAGCTTGTCCTGAGGGCGGCCCATGCGATCAAGCAACGATTCGATACGCTCAAGCCCATAACAAGACGAATGCCAGGCAGGATCGTTGATATACGCAACGGGGTCGAACGCCTCGTCTTGACCCTCTTTAATTGCACCGTCGCCCTGTTCGAGCGGCTTGGCAGCGTCGACACCGGTCGAAGCCGACATCTCGTTCAAGATGCGACCCAACGTGGCGAAATCCTCTTCAAGCGCCACTTGCTTCTTCCGGTCGTAAATCGCGGCAGCAGGATGGTAAATCGGGAACACTGTGAACTTACCGGCATGCTGCACTTTACCGTGGAGCTGCGTGATACCCACTTCGGTCTTCAAAATGAACTTGGTGGCGAAATTACCCAACGTAACAATCACCTGAGGGTCGATGGTGCGCGTCTGGTCTCTAAGGAACGGCGAGCACATCTCGATTTCCTCGGCCTTGGGGTCGCGGTTCGAAGGAGGACGGCATTTCAGCACATTCGCAATGAACACGTCGCGCTCGCGATCAAGCCCAGCGATTTCCAACAGGGCATCGAGCTTCTTGCCAGCAGCGCCAACGAAGGGCACGCCCTGCAAATCCTCGTTCCTCCCCGGTGCCTCACCGATGATCATCACGCGAGCGTTAGGGTTGCCTGCACCGAAAACGGTCTGGGTTCGGCCTTCGGCAAGTGGGCACTTATGGCATGCGGACACCTGCTCGCGCAGCTCGTTCAAAGGAATATGCGGTTTGGTCATGATTAGAATTGCCTCTATACGTACAGACGCGACATACGCTGGGCGAAGCCGATCGCGATCTCATGCTGGATGGTATTCAACTTGGCGGCCATCTCGTCGATGGTCACCTCTAAATCACCTTGAGCGCCAACGATGATAACCTCATCGCCCACCTGTGGGTCAAGACGAGATTTCGTGCCGTAGCTGCGCAAGTCAACCTCGAACATGCACTGGTCCATGCAGATGTTGCCAACTTGACGAACGCGACGACCGTTCAACAGGAAGTCCGTGTTACCGGAAAGCCCACGCACGAGGCCGTCAGCGTAGCCCAACGGAACCGTGCAGATCTTCACGCTGCCAGGGCTTCGATAGTTCAGCCCGTAGCTTACGCCCTCGCTCGGCGGCACCAAGCGCGTATCGGTGATGCGCGCATGAACGCTCATGGCGGGCTTCAAATCGCAGATAGCATACGTCTCAGGGCACGCGTGGAATCCGTAAAGCGAAATACCCAGACGTGCCATGTCGAAATGGACCTCGGGATAGCGGTAAAGCGCAGCAGAGTTCGCGCAATGAACGATACCCGGATCGATGCCCGCCGCACGCATGTTCTGGATAGCCTCGTTGAAACGACGAGCCTGGATTTGGAAATCAAGCGTGTCCTCGCCGTCGGCCGTCGCGAAATGAGTGAACGTGCCAACCAGTTCAAGCGCACGATGAAACGCAACCTGCTGCATGAATTCGACAACCTGGTCATAACGGACGCCAATGCGATTCATGCCCGTGTTCATAGCCAAATGGAAAGGCGCGCGCATATTGTGCAAGTCAGCCATCTCGGCATACGCAATGGCGAATTCCGCGTCGTAAATAGAAGGAAGGATGTGATACGCCAAAAGAATGGGAATCGAAGTCACGGGAGGCTGAGCAAGGATCATCAGCGGAGCGGTGATTCCCGCTTTGCGCAGCGAGACGGCTTCGGGAACCGTGGCGACGGCAAGATATTCCGCGCCCGAATTCAAAGCCATCTTCGCCACCGCCACCGCACCGTGGCCGTAGGCATCCGCCTTCACGACGGCAAGCAAACGAGTACCTTGCGAAAGATGGTGCTTGGCCTCAAGCACATTATGGCGAATGGCACTAAGGTCGATTTCGACCCAAGCCCAACGCTCGTCGGTTTCCGAAATGGCATCGACCTTGTCCATATCGAACGGGATAGGTTCGCCGCCATCTAAACCATCTTGATCGAAACCAGTGCCCAAACGACCCGACACAGCAGGGCGAACAGGCGCGGCCGGACGATTCGACATGCTGTTTGGAGCAACCTTAGATTCGGAATCATGATTGCGCGGGAACGAAGGGGGCTCGCCTAGTTGAGCAGCACGGGCGTTTTTACGCATAGCGTCAGCAGCCGATTCGAACCCGGGCTTATGGCTGTTGAATCCGATGAATCCATTGGGTAGATTGTCAGACATCTTTGCTCCCACATCCGTCAACGATCGTTCTTCAAGCGCGCAAAGGCGCACTGTTCGTTAAACTATAAACCTTTTCTAAGCTCGCATCGCCTTCAACGAGAAGAACGCAAGCACCCGTCAAAGGCTGTCGGCCCTAGAAAACACGAAGGCCGTCGACCTTTCGATCGACGGCCAGAAACCGCGTATTAAGCGGATGCCTACTCGGCAGCAGCCTCGGTGACAGCTTCCTCAGCAGCAGGCTCCTCGACAGCCGCGGGTGCCTCAGCAGCCTCGGCGGCAGCCTTCTTGGCGTACTCTTCGGCACGCTTAGCCTTGGCAGCAGCCTTAGCCTCGCGCTCGGCCTTCTTGGCCTCTTCCTTGGCAGCGGTCTCGGCGACCTTCTTGGCCTTGCGCTCGGCCTCGCGAGCAGCAACCTGAGCCTGAGCAGAGCCGAACTTGTCGGCGAAGCGCTGAACGCGTCCACCGGTGTCGACAAACTTCTGCTGGCCGGTGTAGAACGGATGGCACTCGTTGCAGATTTCGACGCGGATCTCGGGCTTCGTGGAATGCGTCTTGAACGTGTTGCCGCAGCTGCACGTCACGGTGCACTCGACGTAATCCGGATGGATTCCTTCTTTCATGGGATTCTCCTTTTCATGCCTTGGTTTCCGACCAAGGCGAAGACAAGCCTTATTAGATTACCACGTACCCCTTACTGTGCAACCCCTAAAACATGCCGCTCATTAAGTTCGCAACTTCTTCAAAAAAAGCGGCTCGGAAGGGCCGCTCTTGAATCCTAATGCTGACGTGCGGGTTTGAACGAAGCCTTTGCTGTGGCATCCTTCTCGCAGCTGGCCATCTTCTTTCCCGAGAACAACAGCACGAAAGCCATGATCACGACAACCGCACAGAAGATAGCCGCCGGAATATAGCACCCATCAAGCAAGCCAGCATCGACGGCCTTTGCCATGATAAACGAGTAACCAAGTTCGCCGTTGCACAGAACAACGCCTGCCAACATCCTCTGCGACGTGTCAAGCGACTGGCTGATCAGGCAAAGGGCGCTGATGAAAACGACATTACCGCAAACCACGAGCATGAGCTTCTGGAAAAAACGCTCGTCGACAACGTAAAACGGGGCCCATGCGCAAGCTGCATAAGTCACAACAAGCAAGATCGCCAAGTACGCAACCATCAACACCACGTTCATAAGGAACGTGCTCGTCGCATCGACGATCCTCGAGGTGCCCTCGGGGGACTGAGGCCAACGACGAGCTTGGCAGATAAACGGCAACGCCACGGCGCAAACGCCCGTCAGCCAAATGGACTCGCCTGTCATGACCATTCTTGCAACCGCGGCGATGATCATCACCACGCAGATCGCATTCAACCTGAAACCCTTCAACTTCGAAACCGTGATTTTCATCATGTTAGCCATGATCAGCTCCTGTCATCCAGACCTGGGAATTTGCTCCCCTATTCATAGGTCTGAATATACGGAGGGCCGGTAAACGAAAGATCTCGCCAATATAAATCAGCGCGTTTAAGTTTCGAGGTGAAATCGGAGCAAGGACTAGACTAACTTTGCCTGTCGTTCCCTATGCCATGCATCGAGCTTTTTGTACAGCGTATGAAAAGCCATCGTCGAAAGGGCGACCATAACGATGATGATCACGCCCATCTGAAGCGTGTACGGCGTCAGGCTGAACAGGCCGGGCAGCAGTAGGTGCCCGCCAACAGTGCCCCCGATGACGACAACCAAAAGCGCCGCGCGAATCGGCGTATACGGAATCGAAAGCCGGATAACCAGGTTGATGCCGACCCACGAGGTTAGAAGCACGCACATAGTTGAGACCTGAGCATACGTCATGCCCAGCCCGTAACCGAACAGGTTAGCCACAATGATGCAGATCACGGAACAAAGCGCGCCCGGAATGCTTCGAACGATGACGTTCTCCAGGAAGTGTCCCTTGATTCTGTCTCGGTTGGGCTCAAGTGCCAACACAAACGACGGGATGCCAATGGTGAACATGCTGATCAGCGTCATTTGAATGGGCTGGAATGGATACTGCCACGGAGCCAAAACGAAGAAAACCGCGCAGGTGATCGAAAGAAGCGTTTTCACCAGGAACAACGATGCTGAACGCTGAAGGTTGTTGATCGACCTCCTGCCCTCGGCGACAACTTTGGGCATACTGGCGAAATCGTTGTCGACCAAAACAAGCTGCGCCACGTTTCGTGCCGCATCGGATCCTGCCGCCATGGCAACGCTGCAGTCCGCCGCCTTCAGCGCCAGCGTGTCGTTCACGCCGTCGCCCGTCATGGCAACCGTATGACCATCGTTCTGCAGAGCAAGCACGAAGGCTTTCTTCTGCTCGGGCTTCACGCGGCCGAAGACGTTGCACGATTCAATCGCACTCGCGACCTCCTCATCGGTTCGAAGCGTGGTGGCGTCGATGTAACGCTCGGCGTCGTCGATGCCGACCTTCGCAGCAATTCCCGAAACGGTGTGCGGATCGTCACCCGAGATCACAACAACGCGAACACCTTCCTCTTTGAAGTAGGTGATGGTTTGTGCGGCAGTCGGCCTGATTTGATCGCGAATTCCAACGAAACCCAACGGCCTGGGAGCGCCGACGATCTCCCCTTCTTCGTCGAACCCGTCAACCTTGGCAAGCAGCAACACGCGGGCATCGGCAGACAACACGCCCACCTGCTCGCTCACAAGGTCGAATGCGGCGCCCATCACGAACTGAGCGGCGCCCATGACATACGAAGACCCATCGGCGAACACAGCACCCGACCATTTTTTATCACTTGAAAACGGGATGGAGCGAACGCATTCAAGCGGCTTCATTGACAGGCACGCACCGTAGTGAGCAAGAATCGCGCGAGCTGTTTCGTTGGGGTCTTCATCAGCCGCCGCGATCGAGAAAAATGCCCGATCGAGATTCGCCAGTTCGGCCTTATCCAAACAACCCTCGACAGGGGCGGTCCAGGCAACCTCCATGTCGCCGGTCGTGATAGTGCCGGTCTTGTCCAAGCAAAGCGTATCGACGCGCGCAAGCGTCTCAATACAGTAAAGCTGCTGAACAAGAACGTTGCTTTTCGCCAAACGAATGACCGACACGGCAAGCACCGTAGATGTCAGGAGGATCAAACCCTCAGGGATCATTCCCACCAAAGCGGAAACCGTAGACAGAGTCGCGCTGTTGAATTCGGTATGGGAAAAACAATACTCGCGAGCAAACAGAAGAGACCCTAGCGGGAACATGATGCAGCTTACGAACTTGATGATGCCATTCAAGCTGTTCATGATCTCGGAATTAACCTCTTTGCGGCGCTTCGCCTCGGCCGAGATCTTCGCTGCATAGTTTTCAGCGCCCACATGCTCCACACGGGCGTAAACCTTGCCGGCGTTCACAAATGCACCGCTCATCAAAACATCGCCTTCGCGCTTCTTGATGAGCTTGCTTTCACCGGTTAACAGGCTTTCATTAGCGTCACAAGCACCATGAACGACAACGGAGTCGGCGGGAATCTGATCACCCCTGCCAAGAACAACCACATCGTCACGAACGATCTGATCAAGCGGCAAATCAACCTCTACCACATCGCGCAATACGGTGGCTTTGCTGCCTGCGATAATCGATAGCTTGTCCGTCGTACGCTTCGAGCGTATTTCTTGAACAATGCCGATTATGGTGTTGATCACGATAACCATCATGAAGAGCATGTTCTTGAAAGAGCCCGTGACGAAGACAAACGCGGCCAAGATCACGTTGACCAGATTGAACAGCGTGCAAACATTATCGCGAACGATCTCGGAAACTGAACGAGTCTTCGCCCCGACGTCCGCGTTGACATCGCCCGATGCAACGCGTTCGGCAACCTCCTGAGAAGTCAGACCGAGAATAGGAACAGCCGCGAAGATCTTATCTTCTTCGAGCGTGTCACTCATCGCCGATGAACCCCTATCCTTCATCTTGAAACTTCCTGCACGAGCGTTAAACTCCCACCGAACAACCAATGTCGGCACCTGCCGAGCATAACTGATCACAAGCCCGCGAGCACCCGTAAAACGGCAAATCGCCGACGACAGAAGGCGCCAGCGATTCGGCAGCAAATCAATGCGATTATTTAACCAAGCAGATCCCGAACGTTCTCGGGAGGCACGTACGTAGGCACAGCCTTAGAAAGAGCGTCGCGCGCTTCCTTATCGGTCATCTCAAGAGACGCCCTCAAGATGTCGAGCTTCGCATCAACCTCATCGAAGCTGACTTCCTTACCGGTCGAGATCATGATGCTCTTCTGTTTCGTGGGAAGCGTGTTCTCTTCATTCATCAGAAGCTCTTCGTACATCTTTTCGCCGGGACGCAAACCCGTGTAGACGATCTTGATATCTTGATCAACGCGCAAGCCCGAAAGCGTGATCATGCTCTTTGCAAGGTCCAAGATCTTGACCGGATCGCCCATGTCCAAAATGAAGATCTCGCCACCATCAGCCATGCCGCCAGCCTGAATGACCAAGCGTGAGGCTTCAGGGATGGTCATGAAGAAGCGAACGATGTCGGGATGGGTCACGGTGACAGGACCGCCCTCCGCGATCTGCTTCTTGAAGATAGGAATAACGCTGCCGTTCGACCCAAGAACGTTTCCAAAGCGCACGGCGGCGAAAACGGTAACGGGCGCGTTGGGATCCTTCTTGCCCTCAATAGAGAGTTGCTGTTGGATCTTGCGGTTCTCCTGAGCGTAATGCTGAATGATCATCTCGCCCATGCGCTTGGTAGCACCCATAACCGATGTAGGATTAACCGCCTTGTCGGTCGAGATGAAAATGAAACGCTTGACCTTGAACTCGTTTGCCAAGCGAACCGTGTTCAGCGTGCCGAAAACGTTGTTCTGGATAGCCTCACGGGGACAGATTTCCATAAGCGGAACATGCTTATGAGCAGCTGCGTGGAATACCGCATCAGGCTCGTACTTAACGAATACATCGCGCAAACGGCTAACGTCGCAGACACTACCGATCTCAACGCAAACCTCGATATCGTCGTACTGACGCACGATCTCATTCTTAAGAAGATACGCGTCGTTCTCCCACATGTCGAAGATAACAATGCGCTCTGGGGCAACCGTTGCCATCTGACGGCAGAGCTCGGAGCCAATGGAGCCCGCGCCGCCCGTGACAAGAACGGTCTTTCCGGAAATGTAGCCGCAAACCATGCGGGTGTTCAGAACGATCTCCTCACGACCAAGAAGATCCGCAACGTCTACTTCACGCAACTGGATGTCATCGATCTCGTCAATGGTGAGCTCGCGAACATTGGGCAGCGTGCGAAGCTGGCAATTCGTTTCGGTGCAAATGCTGTAAATGCGCTTACGCTCATCAAGCGTAGCAGAAGGAATGGCAACGACGATCTGCTCGATATCGAAGCGGGAAACAAGATCAGGGATATCCTCACTTGTGCCAAGAACGCGTACGCCGTGAATGCGCTGCCTCTGCTTTGCAGGGTCGTCGTCTACAGCGACAATGGGGTCGCCAAGCATATTGGGATCATTAGAGACCATACGATTGATAGCAAGGCTACCGGTTTCGCCAGCGCCGACGACCAAGGTACGAGGCCTGTCGAATCCTTTCGGAGGAGCAGCGAACTCGCGCTTCTTCGACCGCATGACACGATACTGCATGCGAATGCCTCCGATGAAAATAACCTGAAGGATGAGCGCAACGCAGTAAACACGGATGGGCACCCATTCCCCGATAGTCCAAAGGAAGACGGCCGAAACAAGAATTCCAAGACCAACCGCTACTACGATACGCAGCATGTCATCGGTGGATGCGTACTCCCAAAGATTGTTGTATAAGCGGAAAGCCATGTACGTCAAAAGGTTGATGACAACGGCAATGCCAAGAATGAAATAGATCTCGTGAGTCGCAAACAGGAACTTGTCCTGCAACGTAAGAACGGAACCAAGCCAATACGACAAGAACGTCGCGGCTATGTCCCAAACAACGAGGAATGCGGTTCTCTTGGTGAAACGAAACTCCATACCGAAGACCCTAACTCTCTCGTAAGGAAACAAAGATAACGAAACAAGTACGCCAAGAAGCGCGCACGTTGGTAAATATTACCCCAGTTAAAACAGTTGGGATCCAAAAGGAGCGCTCTTTGCGATAAGAACAAAAGGGCAAGTAAACGAGCAAGATGAGAAAGAGTTAGCACATCCGAAAAGCCAAGAAGGCAGTGACCGGAAAGTCCCTAGGAAAATAAAAAAGCCCCCGGTGCTGATGTGAACTGCATCCCGATTCTTGGACGGGCTAATTAGCGGCCTACGCCGCACAT
>ERZ1026880.236-NODE-236-length-30174-cov-18.161825_pt1 | contig 30174 bp, 20 predicted proteins | sample MGYA00380170_ERZ1026880 | MGnify/ENA primary metagenome ERZ1026880 (study PRJEB33269, sample SAMEA4719806) | human gut metagenome | biome: human-associated habitat; feature: organic feature; material: feces | place: Cameroon | collected 2013-10 ...
TGTGCTTTGCGGTGTTCTTCACCAGCTCGAGCTGCTCCTGCGGGCTGTTGCCGAGAGCGTTGCCGCCGAGGGCGATGACTACGGAAGGACCGTCACCTTTCTGATATGGCATAGGGTTTACCTCCTTGCTTGTTTATCGAAAACTATTCCTTACCGTTCGATTCGATGCCAGCCTTCTCATTAGGCTTCGGGAAACCGCCAATACCTCTCTTCACCAGGAGCAGCTTTCCTAGCACATAGTATGCAAGCGCGCTGAAGACGCACACGGCAGTTGTTGCGTTGCAGTACCTGAAGGCGTCATGAGGAATGCACAGGAAGGGATCGAAAATTGCAAGATACAGCGCCACCGAAGCTGCGAAAACGCCAATTGCAACCCAGTTGAAGCCACCCCAGAAATAGTACTTGGAGTTCTTGCCGTTGTTGTAAGCGTCGCGAATGGAAATGTGCTTTTTCCTGAACGCGTAGTAGTCAACCAGCTGCATCATTGCGATAGGAGCGCAGCTCATGCTGGAAATACCCAGGATGATATAGAAATTGTCGTACAGCGGCTCAGCCCAAATCATGCCGACGAAAGCAATCAGGGTAATCAAGCCAGTGCACTTGCCCCATGGGATTTTCACAAAGGTCTTCACTTGTTTAATGCCAATACCCAGGTTGTACAACATAACGGAGCATGCGGTAATGTCGGCGCAAATCACCAGCAGCAAAGCCGCGGTGCCAAGACCCAGACCGCCCATCGGAATCATCCATGCAGTCGGATCGGAGCTGTTCACCAGCAGAGATGCTGCAACACCCATAACGGTGCCCAGAGTCGCGGCGAAAACCAATCCGATAACGTTTGGCCAGAAAGCCGCCTTCGTGGTCTTGCACAGCTTCGCAACACCACCCATATTCGGCCACCAAGAAAAGCCGGCGCCCATACTGAGCTCGAAGACTACCAGGAAGTTCAGCCACTGGTCCTCAAACGGAGCCAAGGGCTTAGCGGACAGAACGGTATCCCAACCGTAGTTCATGCTGACCACAACGAACAGGAAGATCAAAATGATGACGAAAATAGGTGCTACGAAGTTATTGAGCTTCTTCAAGAGCACAGGGCCCTTCCAGGCGACCATCCAGCAAATCGCGCCGGCAATCACCGAAAGAATGAACACGGGAACACCGGTAGTGATGTCCGTTCCGGTAAACCCAAGCACGATATTGCCAACGGCCTTCGCCACCATCATACAGAGGATAACCAGCCAAGCAATAACGAATATGGACATCAAAATCAGGAATACCTTCGTGCCTTTGCCACCAAGGATGCCTCGCACCGATGTGTATGCGTCGACTCCATATTTTCCCGATATCACCTGCGTCGCAAGCGACATAAGCAATACTGCAACGATGTTGCCGGCAATCGAGCCAACCAGCGCTGTCGGAACGTCTACATATAGCGCCAGACTTCCTCCGGTGATAAAACACCATGCCGCGCACGCAAAACCCGTGATAACTACCGTGTAATCTTTGAAACCATAAGGACGCTCGCTTTTTAGAACAGGCATAGACTCGCTTTGAGCCTCGCTGTTGACATCTGCTTCAGCCATAATGCACCTCCCCTTAGAAATACATGACCGCATACCAGATAACAGGCAACACTCCCAGCACGATAAACATTGCGGCTATCAAAATGTTGTCGGCTTTATCCAGTCCAGGAATGAGCTTTCCCTCGCGTTCTTGCTCTTCGATTTCCGCGATACGCTCGAACAGTTCCCCTTCGTGAGCTTCATCGAAGTTCGTGTTTCCGCTCAGCTCGGACCTGATTTCATCTACGGCACTCATGGACTACTCCCTCCTTCTGTTATCGAAGTTGGCATCCTACGAAGCGAGCACGGCAACCATTACCGCCACCGGCGTTTTCAAAAAGGGTCGTTTCTTTCGCACGGTTCCCCTCTTGCGCTTCGTAATCCAAAAGAGGGCGCAAGTCTTACCTCTAGTAAAAACCTACGCCCTCCGTATTCAGAACCCATTAACCCTGTTAGCAATTAATGCGAATCATGAATTTATGGGTCAGATGCCTATTTGAAAGTGTTTCCAAGCTTTAAGCAGAGGGCTCCTGCTGCGTGATGCAGTGGATGTTGCCACCGCCGTACACAACCTGGCGAGAGTCAACGCCAACGCACTTGAACACGCCTTCGCCCCACGTCTCGTCGTAAATCTTCTGCAAGGTTTCTACGGCAAGAGCATCATTAACGTCGCCGTATTGCGGGACGATGCAACCGTGATTGGTTACCAGGTAATTCATGTAGGAAGCAATCTGCGGCTCGTCCTGCGCGGTACGCGGGTTCACCAGGTCGATGGAATTCGCTTCCTCATCGGACATGAAGCAAGGCTTCTCGGGCATGGGAAGCTTGTAGACCTTCAGCTTGCGACCCTTAGCATCGGTAGCGTTAACCAAAGTGTCGTAGATTTCATGGCACTGACGATAGAACGGATAGTCCGGATCATCGGTCCAGATGCAGGCCACAACGCCAGGAGCGATAAAGGTCGCACAGTCGTCAATATGACCGTTAGTAACCTCGGGATCGATGCCTTCCTTAACCCAAATAACCTTCTCAACGCCCAAGTACTCTTCGAGTTCTTTGGTCATGTAAGCGCGCAGTTCCTCGCTGAAAGGCTCATATTTACGCGGGTACAGCGGCCAATCACCTGCATCAGGCTCATGGGCGACCAGCACAGAAGCGGTACGACCACCGGAAAGCAGGCACGAGTCCGTAACGATAAGGGTACCTTCACCATCAACGGTAATAGAACCGCCCTCGAGAATCACATGGTCGGGACGATACGTGCGAACCCCCACGTAGTCGGCCATTTTACGCGCGATTTTAGCGTCCTTGTCCCAGGGGAAGTACAGGCCGTCCACCAAGCCACCGTATGCATTGAAGTGCCAGTCAGTAGCAGCCTTGTCGCCCTTGCCATTCACCAAGAACGTGGCGCCGGTATCGCGGAACCAAGCATCGTTGATGCTCATTTCCATAACCGTCACGCGCTCGTTATCCTTGAACACAGCCTTGCAGTTGTCGTAGTCGGCCTCGTTGCAGCACATCACAACGGGAGTGAACTCGGAAATGGCATTCGCAATGCCGGCATAGGTGCGCTGAGCGGGCACGGCGCCGAACGCAAACGTGTCAGGACGGTTCGGCCAGCCCATGAACACGCGGTCTTGCGGGGCGAATTCGGCCGGCATATAGAAGCCATCGGCTTTAGGAGTGGATTCGGATTCGGTAATCTGACGCATTTCAGTACCTCCAATGAGTACGAAGGGCTGCATGATCGCTGCCGACCATGCAGCCCTTTGCGAAATATGATTGTGCCTTGTTCGATTGACGAGAACTGGGCTAGCGTCAACCGAACGACAAAACTTACGCCTTAGAAGTCGTAGTTGTGAATGCGCGGGGTCAGCAGATCCTCGACCTTACCGCGGTAGTAGTTCTCCAGATACTCGCTGGTGTTGCGGCGGAGCGGCCACAGGATGTACACCAGGATACCGCGCTGAGCATACAGACGATTCTCGCCCAGGGGCAGCAGAGCAGACTGTGGGCCATCCCACACTGCGTCAGTCATCTCCCAGTTACGGTTACCGGGCAGGTAGTGCATAACCCAAGCGGACTTCGGGGCATGAGCCATGAGCTCTTCGTTGATCTGGTACTTCGGGTAGAACACCTCGAAGGCTTCCTTCTCGCAAACGCCCATCTTGTGGTAGTTCACGACACCGGTGTAGAAGAAATCGGTTTCGGGAGCGTACTCATAGGGATCCTCGGTGCAGATGATCTCGCCGTTGCCATCCTCGGCAGCCTGAGCGCGGCACTTTGCCAGCAGCTCGTCGGAGGGCCAGAACTTCTTGGGGGCAGCGCAAATCACGCGAATGCCCAAGCGCGGGAGCAGGGAGAGATGGTCCATGAACACGCAGTCAAAACCGTCAGCGCCATCGCCCAGCCACATGAAGGTGCAATCAGACAGCTTCTTGCCCTTCGGCTTGCGCTCGATCATCGTGATAAGGTCGGCAATGACCTGCGTGGGATGATGCTGCTCCTGGCTACCAAAGCCATCAGACTGGAACTCGGCGCAGGACATGCCGCTGATAACCGGTACAGTGGAGTTGGCAACAACCTCATCGATGACGCGCTGAGACAGGCTACGAATCATGATGGCGTCGGCCATGGAAGAAATAATGGCCGCAGTCTCCGCGATATCCTCTTGGCCAGAGCCGGCATGCAGAGAGCTGCCATCGAGGAACATTGCATGGCCGCCAAACTGGGTCATGGCCGTCTCGAAGCTTACGCGGGTACGGGTTGACTGCTGGTCGAACATCATAGCAAGGGAGACGTCCTTAAGCAGAGGCAAGCGAACGCCCTTCTCCTCCATCTCCTTCAGCAGCAGGCAAACATCAAGCAGTTCGTTGATTTGGTCCACGCTCCAGTCGCTCAGACGGTTCATGTCCATGTAATGCTCGTGCTTCATAACCCTCACTCCTTCTTTCTCGCCGTTCGTCTTTCGACGATTCGCTATTGGTTTGAACCCCTCACTTGGGATCCGATGGCTGCCACTTTACGAGCCGCAAGGGATAACCCTCAATCGGCTTGCTGTACCATTTATGAAAAGTGCGTGAAGGGATTAGACTAGTTATTGCGTACGGGTTAGAAGGGTGCATCTATATAACCTAATAGGGTTATATAGATGTATTGATAGATGGTATGAATGGTTTGAACTGTGAGACCGCTTGTTCTCGCCAATACGAATTACCAATGAGAGGAACTATGCTATTGATGATATTGCGGCGCTTTTTTGCAGGTCAACGTGTGTTTTACTGAGTTGAAAACGGGGAAGTTCGGTCTCGAAGGCAAACATGGAAATATGCTCCCGAGTGCCCGCCAAAGCGAAGCCGACAACCTAATGCAGCACGCGTAACTCTTTTGTAAGTCGCAAATCGCCTGAAGCGAGCGAAAGGGGTCTGCCGTAATTTATGGGCGATTTGCTTCCGTATCGCATAATCGACCGCATAGCAAACCCCCCGGAACTGAAGCCACACGGCTTTGGTTCCGGGGGGTTTGCGCTGTTCGCTAGATGCTAGATCAGGCTCACAAGCAGTTCATGGATGCGCAAGTCGTCGTCGAGCTCCGGGTGGAACGAGACGCCCAGCTGGTTTCCCGAGCGCACGGCCACGATGCGATCGTCCACACGCACCAGGACCTCGGCACCTTCATGCGCCTCCTTGATGAACGGGGCGCGGATGAAGGTCATGGGGATGTCGGCGGTTTCGCCATCCGGTACGCCGGGCAAACCCACACACGGGGCGATGGTGCGGAAGCTTCCCAGCTGGCGGCCGTATGCGTTGCGGCGAACCGTCACCGGCAGCGTTCCGATGGCGCCCGGCGCGGTCGCGCCCGCGGCAACGGGGCCGTTCGGGTCGCCGGCGGCGGGAACGCCTTCTTCGACGTTTTGCGCCAGCAAAATCAGGCCCGCGCATGTGCCCAGCACCGGCAGGCCGGCGACCACGCGGGACTTCAGCGTGTCGAGCATGCCAAGCTCGCGCAGCATCTTCGCCTGCGCCGTGCTCTCGCCTCCCGGCAGAACCAGGGCATCGTAGGGCTGTTCGACATCGGGCCCCTGACGAAGCTCGATGCATTCGCACCCCAGCTTCGCCAGCGCGCGCTCATGCTCGATAAACGCCCCCTGAACAGCCAAAACAGCGATTTTCTTTCCCATTACTTGCCGCGCTCTGCCATGAGGAGGGCGATCTCGCTCTCGTTGATGCCGACCATGGCCTCGCCCAAATCCTCGGAAAGCTCGGCGATGAGCTTGGCGTCGGTGTAGTTCGCCACTGCCTTCACAATCGCCTGCGCGCGCTTCTCGGGGTTGCCGGACTTGAAGATGCCGGAGCCCACGAACACGCCCTCGGCGCCCAGCTGCATCATGAGCGCAGCGTCGGCCGGAGTGGCAACGCCGCCGGCGGCGAAGTTCACGACGGGCAGCTTGCCGTTCTCATGCACGTATTTCACCAGCTCAACGGGCACCTGCAGCTGCTTGGCGGCCTCGAACAGCTCGTCGGCGCGCAGGTTCTGGATGCGGCGGATCTCGGCGTTCATCATGCGCATGTGGCGCACGGCCTGCACCACGTCGCCCGTGCCGGGCTCGCCCTTGGTGCGGATCATCGTGGCGCCCTCGGCGATACGGCGCAACGCCTCGCCCAGGTCGCGAGCGCCGCAGACGAACGGCACGTTGAACTGGGTCTTGTCGATGTGGTACGTGTCGTCGGCCGGGGACAGCACCTCGGACTCGTCGATGTAGTCGATGTCGATGGCCTGCAGCACCTGGGCCTCCACGAAGTGGCCAATGCGGCACTTTGCCATAACGGGGATGGACACGGCCTCCTGGATGCCCTTGATCATCTTCGGGTCGCTCATGCGGGACACGCCGCCGGCGGCACGGATGTCGGCGGGGATGCGCTCGAGCGCCATGACGGCGCAAGCGCCCGCCTGCTCGGCGATGTGCGCCTGCTCAGGCGTGGTGACGTCCATAATGACGCCGCCCTTCAGCATCTGGGCAAGCTGGCGGTTCAGGGCAACGCGCTCTTCGGCGGTTTGAGGCTCGGTCATTTCCTACTCCTTCTCTGAGAATGTGAATGCCCGAAGGTTACGCTTCATCTGGTTATGGTAGTATCCCCAAAACTATTTCTTTTTATATGACCAGATGTTCCACGTGAAACAATCGGGAAAGTGGTGACGAACAAGTGTTCTTCTACGATATGGAATCGCGCGGTGGCCTGGCCCTTTACGAGTATCTGTATCGTTGCATCCGTCACGATATTGCACACGGGAAAGTCGAACCCGGGCAGAAATTGCCGTCGAAACGCACGCTGGCGAAGCAGCTGGGCATCAGCCTGATCACCATCGAGGCCGCATACGACCAGCTTGTCGCCGAAGGCTACATCCGCTCGCGCGAGCGCTGCGGCTACTACGCGTGCGACCTTGCGCCCGCCGCCAAAATCGAGGAGCAGGGAAACGTTCGGTTCCGAACCGCGACAGAAACGAGCGCAAACCGCAGACGCGAGGATCACGTCTCAAACCCGAACGGTCCGCAGCCCGTTTCGCAAGATGGAGAGCGCCCGAAAAGCTCAACCGATTATCGGCCGACCATCGACCCGGCCGCTACGCCATCCGACGCCGACTTCGCCCCGCCGCTCGACGGCCTTGCGCCCCATGCTCAAAACGCCCCGTCCGATGCGTCGCTGCTCGCAGATTTCACGCACAGCACGCTGGCGACCACCATGCTCCCCTACTCCGCTTGGGCGAAAGCCGTCCGACGAACGCTCTCGGACGAATCAGCGGCATCGCTGGCCGAAGCCGCTTCCGCAGCAGGGTCGCCCGAGCTGCGAAGCGCCATCGCCGATCATTTGCGGCAGTATCGCGGAATGGACGTGTCGCCCGGCCAGGTGGTCATAGGCGCCGGGTCGCAAACGTTATACCAGCTGCTTGTGCAGCTGCTAGGACGCACAAGGCGCTACGCAGTGGAAAATCCAGGATATCCCCTGCTCACGCGCATGTACGAGCAGCAAGATGCGCAGGTGGCGCATATCGGGCTGGACGATTCCGGCATCGATGTCGACGCGCTGGAAGCTTCCGGCGCGTCGGTCGCCCACATCATGCCGTCGCACCAGTTCCCCACCGGGATCGTCACCACGGCGGCCCGACGCCGCGAGCTTTTGAACTGGGCGCGCGAAGGAGACCGCTACCTGATCGAGGACGACTACGACTCGGAGTTCCGCATGGCCGGGCGACCCATCCCCTCGCTGTTCGGCATCGATGCCGCCGAACGCGTGCTGTACCTCAACTCGTTCGCCAAAAGCCTGGGCGCTGCCTTTCGCATGGCATACCTGGTGCTGCCGCCGCAGCTGGCGCAGCGATTCCGCAAACAGCTCGGCTTCTATGCGAACACCGTCAGCCCGCTCGACCAGCTGGCATTGGCGCGCTTCATCAAGCAAGGCCATTACGACCGCCATGTGAACCGCCTGCGCACCCACGCGCGCAAAACGCAGGACGCCCTGGTCAACGCCCTGCGCGAAGCCTTCGGCGATCGCATTGCGTTCGCCGGCCTCAACGACGGCCTGCATTTCATCATGCAACTGGAAAGCGAACGCGGCGAACGAGAACTTGCCACCGCCGCCGAATCCGCCGGCATCCGCATCGCCCCGCTGTCGAGTTTCGCCGGCACGGCTTCGACAGGAGGCGCCCCGACCGGCGCCGAGCCGCAGGCAAGCACGGCGGGCGAAACCTCCCCCGCACGCTTCATCCTGCGAAGCGACAACACCTCGATCGAGGAAGCCCCCGCCGTTGCAAACGCGCTTGCGAAGGCGTGGGCATAAGCCGGCACCGCAAACGATTCGCAGATCCCGCTCGCGACCCCGACGCCGCGAGCGCCCGCAGACGTCCGAGCGTAACCCTCGCCGCCGCAAAGCGCCCGCAAACGTCTAGGGATAGCCCGCCGCCGCAAACGATTCACAAATCCCGCCCAAACGCAAAAAAGCGCGAGCCGAGGGCATACCCGGCTCGCGCTTCGGCGGCAAATCGGCCAAACGCTACTCGGCGTCGTAAGACTCCTTGAGCGCCTTCAAGGCAGGCAAGCTGTTCTCGATGGTCTCGCGGGCGATGCAGTAGCTCATGCGCACCCAGCCCGGGACGCCAAAGCTGTCGGAGGGCACGATGAGCAACTCATGCTGCTTCGCGCGGTCACTGAACGCCTGGGCGTCGGGCTCCAGTGCGCGCACCCACAGGTAGAACGCGCCGTCAGGCTGCACGTACTCGTAACCCATCTCGTCCAGGGCTTCGGTCAGGATGCGGCGGTTGGTGGCATACGCCTCAACATCGGACGGCTCGTCGACGCACGCAGCGGCAACGCGCTGGAACAGCACCGGCGCGCAGATGTAGCCATGCGCACGGCCGGCGCCGGCGACGGCGAAGAACACGCGGTCAGCCTCTTCGGCGTCCATGGTGTCGGAAACGTACACGTAGCCGACGCGCTCGCCCGGCAGGCTGAGCGCCTTGGAGTACGAGTAGCACACCAGCGTGCGAGGATAGATGGTGGGAACGTAGGGAACTTCCACACCATAGGTGATCTCGCGATACGGCTCGTCGCTGATCAGGTAGATCGGATGGCCGATCTCCTTGCCCTTCTCCTCGAGCATGGCGGCCAGCGCCTCCAGGTTCTCGCGCGTGTACACCGCGCCCACCGGGTTGTTCGGCGAGTTGATGATGACGGCCGCGGTCTTCTCGTTGATGGCGGCGCCCATGGCCTCCACGTCAAGCTGGAAGCTGGGAACCTGCGTGGGCACCTCGACGATGGAGCAGCCCATGGTCTCGATCCACACCTTGTACTCGGGGAAGTACGGGCTGGGGACGATGACCTCGTCGCCGGCGTTGGTGACGGCGCCCAAGCTGATGGCGATGGATGCGGCGGCACCAACCGTCATATACACGCGACCCGCCTTCGCAGGGATGCCGTAGCGGCGGGCGATGCTGTCGGCGATGGTCTGACGGACGGCGGGGATGCCGGCAGCGGGCGAATACGCGTGCAGCTCGACCGGCGGCAGCTTCATAAGCTCCTCGATGGTGTCGGCCACCTTCTGCGGCGCGGGCACGCTGGGGTTGCCGATAGAGTAGTCGAACACCTTGTCCTCGCCGATCTCGGCCTTGCGCTTCAAACCGTAGGCGAACAGCTCGCGGATTGCGGAGGGCGCATTTCCCAGGCCATACATTCTTTCGTCGATCATAAGGTGCTCCTTGCGTGCCGGTGCGCATAACGCACGATGATAAGCTCGCCGTTCAGATTAGCACTTTCGCACCGCATTGCCGCCCGCATCGCGGTTAACAAAGTTAGTCGGAGCACGAAAACCGCATGTAAGGAAGCCGGCAAGCGCCGCCGGGGGAGCCGCGCGCAGCCAGCCCGGCCGGCGTTCACCGAGCATGCAGACCGCTTCCTCGCCGGGAAACCCTTGGGCAACACCTTGCGCCGAAAGCAAACCGTCACCGCCGGCGGGCGCACATTGCGGTACAATAACCCCAGAACACGGGCGCGTGATCTCGTGGCACACGCTCGAGCCGACCTGAAAACATCCGCGCAGGCGCCCAAGCGCCGCGCACAACGAAAGGGGTTATCATGGCTTTCGGTTACAAGCGCATCTTCGCAGCACTCGACGGCGCATCCACCCAGCGAGCGGTCATGGAGCGCGCCATCGCCTTGGCGGAGGAAGAGCATGCAGAGCTCACGTTCGGCCACGTCATCGACTCCGTGCCCTATGAGGCATCGGGCGTCGACTTCGAGCTTCTGTGCAACGAGGGCAAGATCCGCATCGAGACCGACCTTGCCGACCTGCTGGAGAAGGCCCGCAATAACGCCGACATCCCCTCCGTGCAGCTGATCGTCCGTGCCGGCCGCATCACCGACACGCTGCAGAAGCAGCTCATCGAGCCCATCGAGCCCGACCTGGTCATCTGCGGCGAGCGCGGCCTGAGCAACATCAAGTACGTGTTCGTGGGCAGCGTTTCCACGTACCTCATCCGCAACGTCCGCTGCGACGTGCTGGTGGTCAAGCAGGACTAACCGCGCAAAGCGAACGGCGAAACAAGCATGAACGGAAAAGCGGGGGCCATCGGCCCCCGCTTTCGTTTCGAGATATGATGCTACGACGTGACCAGTAAAACGGTGCCGATGACCAGCAGCAACACATACGTCAGCTTCAGGAAGCGCTCCTGGCTGATGCGCTTGGCAAGCTTGCCGCCCACCACCGTGGCCAGCACGATGAGCGGGACGCAGCACAGCACCATGACCCACACCTCGTGGGTGAAGTGCCCCTGGTACAGCTGCGCGCCGGCGTACAGCAGGTTGAGGATGGACCATACCGCCGACAGCGTGGCGCGGAACTGATCCTTGTCCGTGAGCTTCTGCACCGCGTAGATGACCAGCAGCGCGCCGCCCGAAACGAACATGCCCTGGATCAGGCCCGCCGCCGCCAGCACGCCCCACAGCGCCCACTCGGGCAGGAACGACTGCTTGCGCTGCACGAGGTTCTTAATGCCCACGGCAAGGATGACCAGGCCGTATATCTTCAGCAGCGCATGCAGCGGCACCACGGAGTCAAGCCAGGCGCCCAGCACCACGAACGGCAGCATGACGCCCACGATCTTGCCGAGCTCGCGCCAATGGATGCTGCGGATGTTCAGCACGGCCAGCACCGTACAGGCCAGAAAGCCCGTGGCGTTCAAGATGGACACCGAGCTTTGCAGCCCCAACGTGAGCGTGCCCACCGGCATGCAGAAGATGTTGCCGGCGAAGCCGGTGATGGCCTGCACGGTGTAGCCGAACAAGAACACCGCCAGGAATATGACGTTCTTAACCAACCGAGACCCTCGCTCCCGTTACCTTGCAATCGGCGAAACGACGCCAAAGGCGCTCCGTTGCCGCATGGTCGTTGCAACGACGCCGCAGGCGCGGCAATGCCGCACGCGCTCCACTGCCGCCGACGCCCCGCTGCCGCGCGATGCGCCCCGCTAACCGGAATGCCCACCTGCTCAGCCGCGCCTTTTGCCGCGTATCCGCGGCTTCATCGTTATCCATGAAATAAGTTGCAAGTATATTACCAAAATGCCTATTTGCGGCTAATTGCCTTAGCATGAAGGGGAACATCATCTACCATAGGCAGGTACGCAATCCGAAAGCATAGGGGAACAGTGGCTGGATTCAACATCACCATCGCTGGCGACTCCGCTATCAACTTGGAGTTCGCCAAAACCATATCGCCGCAAACCAGCGGCATGATCCGCGTTGCGGCGCAGACGCTCACCGACGATCCCATCCCCGGGGTCACCGAGCTGGTGCCCACGTTCTGCTCGCTCATGGTCACCTACGACCCGTGCGTCATCGGCTACGACGAGCTGTGCCAACGCGTGCAGGGCAAGCTGCGCAACCTGGCCGCCGCAGAGGCGGGCGTGAAGCGCATCGTGGTCATCCCCGTCTGCTACGGCGGGGAGTTCGGCCCCGACCTGCCCACGGTGGCACACCATGCCGGCATGTCCGAGCAGGACGTCGTCAGCCTGCACTGCGCGCACGACTACCTTATCGACATGCTGGGCTTCCTGCCCGGCTTCGCCTACCTGGGCGGACTGGACCCGCGGCTGCACACGCCGCGCCTTTCCGTTCCGCGCACCGAGATCCCCGCAGGCAGCGTGGGCATCGGCGGCGCGCAGACGGGCATCTACCCGCTGGCAAGCCCCGGAGGCTGGCAGATCATCGGCCGCAGCCCCGTGCGCCCGTATGACCCTGAGCGTGCTCAGCCCATCCTGTACCGCGCCGGCGAATATCTTCGCTTCCAGCCCATCACGCAGAAGCAGTACGACGCCATCGAGGCGCAGATCGCCGCAGGCGGCTATGAGTGCGACGTTATCGTAGAGGAGGTCTAGCATGGGAGTCACCGCCATCAAGCCCGGCATCCTGACCACCGTGCAGGACCGGGGCCGCACCGGCTATCTGGGCAGCGGCTTCAGCCCGTCGGGCGTCATGGACACCCGCGCGCTGCACACGGCCAACCTTCTGGTCGACAACGACCCCGACGCCCCCGTCCTGGAGTTCTGCCTGGCCGGGCCGACGCTTCGCTTCACCACCAGCACCTACGTCGCCATCACCGGCGGCGACTTCCGCCCCACGCTCGACGGCCGCCCCGCGCCCATGTACACCGCGCTTGCCGTGCACCGCGGCAGCGTGCTGGCCTTCGGCGCCCCGAAAACGGGCATGTACGGCTACCTGGCCATCGCGGGCGGTTCCATCAACGCGCCCGAGGTCATGGGCAGCCGTTCCACCAACTTGAAGTGCGGCATCGGCGGATGGAAAGGCCGCACGCTCATCACCGGCGACTACCTGCCGTTCTGCACGCGCAACATCGACTTCATCCCCAACCTGGGCTCGCACACCGTCGACCGTGACGACGCGTTCTACGGTTTCGACGACCCCGAGATCACGCTGCGCGTGGTGCCCGGCCCGCAGGAGGACATGTTCACGCAAGACGGCGTTGACACCTTCTACGGCCAGCCCTACACCACCACCAGCCGCTGCGACCGCATGGGATTCCGCCTGGATGGCCCGGAGATCGAAACGGTGAACGGCAGCGACATCATCTCGGACGGCATCGCGCTGGGCGCCGTGCAGATCCCCGCCGACGGCCGCCCCATCATCATGCTCTCCGACCGCCAAACCACCGGCGGCTACGCCAAGATCGGCACCGTCTGCAGCGTCGACCTGCCCAAGCTGGTGCAGTGCACGCCGGGCCGCGTCATCCGCTTCGCCCCCGTCACCATCCAGCAGGCGCAAGACCTGTACCGGCAGGAAGCGCGCCGCATGGATGCGCTCGCCAAGATGGTCAGGCGCCCCTGCTACGGCGGCATATCGCCGCGGAGGACGGCGCGAAGGCTCACGCCCATCTTGGAAGCGCAGGCCCGCGCACACGCGTCCGGCAGCCAGAAGCTGTGGATCGAACTGAGCAAAACCGAGCAACAACGCTTGCAGCCCGCAGAGCAGCCCGCAAGCGAGTCGAACCGATAGGAGCACCCCATGACCACGAACGAAACCAACGGCACCGCCGACGCCATGAAGCAGCGCCGCGAGAACATCCTCGACCTTCTCGACATCATGGACGAGGGCAACCTGACGGCCCTGCGCTTCAAGGACGGCCAGGTTGAGATCGAGCTCGAGCGCAAGCCCGCCGCCGGCGCGCTGTCCGCTTCCACCCTGCCCCTCATGGCCGAGCGCGTCGGCCAGCTGCTCAACGCCCGCGAGGACGCCACCGGCGTGGTGGCCGGCGCCGCAAGCGCGCCCGTTGCCGGCGAGGATGACGCCAGCGTGGTCCGCAGCCCCATGGTGGGCACGTTCTACGCCGGCCCCAGCCCCGACGAGGACCCGTTCGTGAAGGTGGGCCAAGAGGTGCTGACCGGCCAGACGCTGGCCATCGTGGAGGCCATGAAGATGATGAACGAGATCACCGCCCCCGCGCCGGGCGTCATCACCGAGGTGCTGGCCGCAAACGGCACGCAGGTCGAGTACGATCAGCCGCTGTTCCGCATCTCCACCAGCGCGAACGCGTAAGGCCAGGCGAGCCCCATGTTCAACAAGATCCTCATAGCCAACCGCGGCGAGATAGCCGTGCGCATCATCCGCGCATGCCGCGCCATGGGCATCAAGACGGTCGCCGTGTACTCCACGGCCGACCGCCACGCGCTGCACACCTACCTGGCCGACGAGGCCGTGTGCATCGGCCCCGCGCCGGCGCGCGATTCGTACCTGAACACCACCGCCATCCTGGCCGCGGCCCAGGGCACGGGCGCCGACGCCATCCATCCCGGCTACGGCTTCCTGTCCGAGAACTCCACGTTCGCCAAGCTGTGCCGCGACAACGACATCGTGTTCATCGGCCCCACGCCCGAGGTCATCGACCGCATGGGCAACAAAAGCCAGGCCCGCCGCACCATGATGGACGCCGGCGTGCCCGTGGTGCCCGGCACGAAGAAGGGCATCCATGACGTGGACGTGGCCCTTGAGCAGGCCCGCACCATCGGCTGGCCCATCATGATCAAGGCGTCGTCGGGCGGCGGCGGCAAGGGCATGCGCGTGTCGGAGAGCGAAGAGGACTTCGCCGACATGTTCAACATCGCCCAGCGCGAAAGCGTCAACGCCTTCGGCGACAACACCATGTACCTGGAGCGCGCCGTGCAGAACCCGCGCCACGTGGAGGTGCAGATCATCGCCGACAACCACGGCAACGTTGTGGCCCTGGGCGAGCGCGACTGCAGCGTGCAGCGCAACCACCAGAAGATGATCGAGGAAAGCCCCAGCCCGCTGCTGGACGCCGACGAGGGCCTGCGCCGCCGCATGATGGACGACGCCGTGAAGGCCGCGCGCGCCGTGGGCTACACGTCCGCCGGCACCATCGAGTTCCTCATGGACACCGAGCGCAACTACTACTTCATGGAGATGAACACGCGCATCCAGGTGGAGCACTGCGTCACCGAGATGGTCACGCACACCGACCTGGTGGGCGAGATGATCCGCGTGGCCGCCGGCGAGCCGCTGTCGTTTACCCAGGACGACATCGTGCTGCGCGGGCACGCCATCGAGTGCCGTATCAACGCCGAAACGCCCGAGAAGAACTTCATGCCCAGCCCCGGCACCATCTCGCAGATGCACCTGCCCGGCGGCAACGGCGTGCGCGTGGACACCGCGGCCTACGACGGCTTCGAGATCTCGCCGTACTACGACTCCATGATCGCCAAGATCATCGTGCAGGGCCGCAACCGCACCGAGGCCATCGCCAAGATGCGCACCGCGCTCGAGGAGATGGTGGTCGTGGGCGTGAACACCAACCTTGACTTCCAATACGCCATCATGGAGAACGAGACGTTCCGCGCCGGCCTGGCCGACACGGGATTCATCGAGCAGTTCCTTGCAGGCGAAGTGTAGGGATCAACGAAAGGAAGCGTTATGGGAATCGAAATGCCGGTACCCGCAAAGCCCGAAGGCGTCGATGCCGAGGTGTGGGAGCAGATGCTCCATGCCACGCCGGCCGAGGCGCGCCATCTGATCCGCAAAGGCAAGTTCGCCGCTCCCACGAGCGGCCTGTGCCCGGGTTACGCGCAGGCGAACCTGATCATCCTGCCGCGCGAGCAGGCCTATGATTTCCTGTTGTTCGCGCAGCGCAACCCCAAGCCCTGCCCCATCCTGGAGGTCACCGAGGTGGGCGAGCGCATGACGCACATCTGCGCGAAGGACTGCGACGTTGCCACCGACTTCCCCGGATACCGCATCTACAAGGACGGCGTCATGGTGGACGAGGTCGACGACGTGGTGGACTACTGGCGCGATGACCTGGTGGCGTTCATCATCGGCTGCTCGTTCAGCTTCGAGAGCGAGCTCATTGAGGCGGGCATCGAGATGCGCCACAACACGCAGGGCCGCAACGTGTCCATGTACCTTACCAACCTGGCGTGCGAACCGGCCGGCTCCATGAGCGGCAACACGGTGGTCAGCATGCGACCCATCCCCTACGACCAGGTGGTGAAGGCGGTGCAGATCTCCGGCGCCATCCCAAAGGTGCACGGCGCGCCCGTGCATATCGGCGACCCCTCCATCATCGGCATCAAGGACATCGCCAAGCCCGACTTCGGCGACCCGGTGGACATCAACCCCGGCGAGGTGCCGGTGTTCTGGGCATGCGGCGTCACCCCACAGTCCATCGTCATGAACAGCAAGCCGCCGTTCGCCATCACGCACGCCCCCGGCTACATGCTGATCACGGACACCAAGAACGTGGACCTGAAGGGCTAACCGGGCAACCGCGCCGACCCGCCCAAGGTTGTCCGAGGGAGAACAACCCGAACCGACGCCGTGCGCGGTTGCGGCATGCCGCAACCGCGCACGCTCATGTATATGGAAATGGAAGTGTTTGAACATGCCGAGCATCGATCTCAACTCCGACCTGGGGGAAAGCTTCGGGCGATACACGCTCGGGCTTGACGATCAGGTCATCCCGCTGGTTTCCAGCGTCAACGTGGCGTGCGGCATGCACGCCGGCGACCCGGCGGTCATGCGCCGCACCGTCAAGCTCGCCGCCGAGGCGGGCGTGGCCGTGGGCGCGCATCCGGGCTACCCCGACCTTCAGGGCTTCGGCCGCCGCGACATCGCCATGTCGCCCGACGAGGCCTACGACTACATCCTGTACCAGATCGGCGCGCTGCAAGCCTTCTGCCACGCCACCGGCGCGCGCATGCACCACGTGAAGCCGCACGGCCAGCTGTACAACCGCGCCGCCGTGGACCCGGAGCTTGCCCGTGCCGTGGCCGCCGCCGTGCACGACGCCAACCTGGACCTGGTGCTGGTGGGCCTGGCGAACAGCGAGCTCATCCGCGCGGGCCAGGCGGAAGGCATCCGCACCGCGCAGGAGTTCTTCGCCGACCGCAACTACACCGACGAGGGCCTGCTGGTGTCGCGCAAGCTCCCCGACGCCGTCATCACCGACGAGGACTTCGCTGTGGCGCGCGTGGTGCGCGCTGTGAAGGAGGGCACCATCGAGTCGGCATCGGGCAAGCTGATCACCGTGAAGCCCGACACCATCTGCATCCACGGCGACAACGTTCACGCGCTCGAGTTCGCCGGTAAGATCCGCACCGCGCTGACCGAGGCCGGCGTCGAGGTGAAGCCCGTGTAGAAATCCACAGCATAGCGAAACGCGAAGGGGGCCGGGTACCAACCCGGCCCTCTTCTTGCGTCCCGCCGCCGCCCTATGCAGGTGCGGCAGCGGGTTTTCGTATCCGGCCTTCGCCGGGTTCGGCTACGCTAGCGCTTATCGCGACGGCGCATGATGAGCAGCGCCGCGATGGAGGCCGCGCCCGCCAGGGCCACTGCCGCAAGCGGCAGGACCAGGGCAAGCTTGTCGTCGCCCGTCTGCGTCAGCACCTTGCCGATCGGCCCGCGCGGCGTGAAGGTCTTGCCGCCGGGCTGCGTGGGCTGCACGGGCGCCGGAGGCTCGGCGTACGTGTTCGTGAACGCGAGCACGTCGGCATCGCCTGCCACCGTTGCGTTCAAGTGGCCGAGCCCGTCATCGACTACCGTCACGGTCGCCTTGTACGCACGCTTGTCGTACGTCACGTTCGCCTGAGCGTCATCGAGCTCGGTGAGCGCGAACTCGTACGTGCCGGGCTTGTCGAACGTCAACGCCGGGAAGGCGATCTTGCCGTCGGCGGCGTTCTTCGCCTTCAGCTCGGTACCGTCCGCCGCGGTCAGCACGAACGTGAACTGCCCGTTCTCAAGGTTCTTGCCCACCAGCGTCTTGGTGGCGCCGATGATCACGGTCGTGGACGTCGCCTGGTAAGCGTTGGCGAAAGCAGCCTCGCGCGCGCCTTCCAGCGCATGGGTCACGCTGAGCGTGCCGTCGCCGTTGTCCTTCACCGTGGTGACCACGGTGTACGTCGCGCCGTCGTAGGTCACGCCGTTGGCGGCGGTGCCGCCCCCGACCTCGTGCAGCGTGTAGCGATGCGTGCCGGGCTGCGTGTACTTCACCGCGTTCAGCGTCACGCTGCCGTCGGCGGCGTTAGCGCCGGTCGCCACCACGTCTTCGCCCTCGAGCAGCTCGAACGCGAACTCGCCGGCGGCCATATCGCGGCCCGTCAGCGTCTTGGTCACCGTCACCTGATCGGTCACGCTGGAGTTAGCAGGCTCCACCGTGTAGGTGTTGGCGAAGGAGAACGCCGGGGTTGCCGCATCGCCTTGGCGCTCGACCGTCAGCTTGCCGGCGCCGTCGTCGGTCACCTTGAAGCTGACCGTCTTGGTCGCCGCGGCGTCGTTGATCACGCCGGATACGGAACCGCTCTCCGTCACCTTATAAGTGAACACGTGGGAACGGGGCTTGCCGGACTCGGGCTCCGGGCTCGCCGGCTGGTTGCCGGGGGCAACCTTGTCAACCGTGCCGCTCGCGGCATCGGAAGCCGCCACGGCACCCGCACCCTGCCCGTCGCCTGCCGCGGGCTTGTCGCCCTGGTCGGCGGCTACGGGCTTGTCGCCCTCGTCGGCCGCCTTAGCGGAAGCGTTATCCGCACCCGCGGCAGCCTTGTCGGCGTCTGCAGCAGCCCTCGATGCATCGGCATCGGCGTCGGCTTCCTTAGCCGGTGCTGCAGCCTGGTCGGCAGCCTTCGCGACATCCGCTTCGGCCTTATCGGCATTCGCGATAGCCGTCTGGTCGTTCACGCCCAGGGCGCGGTTGAGGTCGTCCAACGTGAACTCGATGGTGCCGAAGTCCACGCTGCCGTCCGCCGCGTTCTTGGCGGTGGTGCGCTCGGGCATGGGGGCCGCCGCATCGTCGGAGGTCACCGTGAAGGTGAACTTGCCCTCAATGGAAGCCGGGGCAAGCCCGGGTGCCGCCTGCAGCATCTTCACGCCGGACAGGCCCACCTGCACCGGATCGCCCGTGGAGTACGTGTTCTCAAACTTCAGACCCTTGTCCAGGTTCGCCGTTGCCGTAAGCGAGCCGTCACCGTTATCCACGACCGTCACCGTGAACGGAATCGGCTGCGTCTGCGGCGTGACGCCCTGGCCAGCCAGACCGTCGGTCTTCTCGTACGCCAGGTAGCTCACCGTCCATGAAATGACGCCCTGGTCGGAGGTCTTGTAGGCGTTGCCGTCCTTCACCAGGCCCTCAAGCATCTCGGTGGTGTAGTGAAGGCCGTCGAACGTCACGGTGCCATCGGCCGCGTTCTCGGCCGTCCGCAGGTCGTCCCCGCCCGTTGCGTACTTCACCGCGAAGGTGAATTCGCCGGCGGAAAGCGGACGTCCTGTGAGCGCCTTGGTCGCCGTCACCTGAGCGGCGGTGCCGCCCGGGTTATCGGTGGAGGCGGCATACGCGTTGGCGAAGGGAACCACTGCGGGGCCCGTGCCAGCAGCAGACGGGTCTGCGCCGTACACGTACGTCTTGATGCCCTCAGGCCCGGCCACCTCGGTGGTGACCGTCAATGCGGCCTTCTGCAGGTCGTCCCAGGCCATCACCGTTACCGTGTACTCCGTCGTGTCGTAGGTGTAGCCATCGGCCGCTGCTTGAACCTCGGTCACCTTATAGGTGTACGTCTTGCCCACGTCGCTCTGACGCAGCACCACATGCTGCTCGCCCAGCGCAGACTTCACGGCTTGCGCACCATCGGCAGCTGCGGGCATGGCGATCTCGGCGCCTTCCAGCGGCAGGCCCAGCGCGTACGCCGACGCCTCGTCGCCAGGGGTCACCTTGATCGTGAACTGCCCCTCAGCCATATCGCGGCCGGTCAGGGTCTTGGCCACGTTCAGGCCGCCCGCCGCCGTGTAATCGATTTCAGCAGCGTAGCGATTCACGAACCTGATGTTCTCCGCGACCGCAGAGGCCTTGAGCATACCGGAGCCATCGTCGGACACCGTCACCTTGATGGTAGCCACGTTGTCGTCGTAATGGATGCCCGGCAGCTTATGGCCATCGGCAGGCACGACCTCGCGCACCTCGTAGGCGAACGTGCGCTTATGGTCGGGCTCGGCCTTCACCATGTCGGACGTGAACTCGATCGCGCCGAATCCGAAGCTCTCCGCGTTCGCCTTGGTCACCGTCACGTTGGTCACATCGTTGCCCGCGGCATCCTTGGGCAGCGGACCGCCATCGAGCGCCTTCAGCTCGAACGTGAAGTTGTCGGCATCGGTCCAATTACGGCCCTCGAGCACCTTGTTCAGGCCGGCGGTTGCGGTGTCGTAGCTGGTCGGGGTTGCCTGATAGCCGTTCACGAACGCCACGGCCACGAGCTTGGTCGCGGAATCGACGACCTTCCCATCCAGCTTGGTGGTCAGCGTCAGATGCTTGTCGGCATCGCCGCTCATACCCACCGTGATCTCGAGCATATGCACGCTCTTGTCGTAGGAGACGCCGGGTTTAGCATCTGCCGCAGCGGGCACGACCTCGCGCACTTCGTACGCGAACGTTTTGCCGATATCATCCTGCGTGAATGCGACTCCGTTCATCTTCGCCATATCGCACGCGACGCCATCGGCACGCGCAGCGTTGGTGAAGCTGCGGTCGGAATCCGTCAAGCAAGCTTCGGCTTCGGTAGCGGCAACTGCGCCTTCCTTATCCACGCCATGGATGCTGAAGGAGAACTCGTCAGCTGCCATATCGCGGCCGTTCAGCGTCTTCTGAACGGTGATGCCGGAGAACTGCGCATTCTGCTCGTACTTGTTCTCGAACTTCGCCGGCCCATTGTCGTAGCTCACCTCGGCAACCAGCTTGCCCTTATGGTCATCAGTCACCGTGACCGTAACCTTGTGGACGTGACGATCGAACACGATGCCGCCGGTTGCGGTGCCCGCTTCATCAAGATTGTTGCCGCAGTACTTATCCTCCTGCACCGCGAACGAATACGTGCCGGGCTTCTTGAACGTCATCTCACCGAAGGAGAACGGAGTCTCAGCACCCGCCTTCGCACCGCTCACCACGACTTCGTCGGCGCCCCGCGAGATGACGATGTTGCCGGCGACCTTGGCATTCTGCGTAGCGTCATCGGCTGCGCTCAGCTTGAAGCCGAACGTCTCGCCTTCCGCCATATCGCGGCCGGTCAGCACCTTGGTGCCGTGAATCGCCGTATCGCCCTCGAGCTTGGCGGGCTCGGGGTTGTACGAGTTATCGAAGCTGAACATAGCGCCGGTAATCGGCTCTTCGCTATCGTTCTTGTAGTACTTGGCGCTCAATTCAAGTTTGCCGCCAACGTCCGCGATGGTTACCTTCGCGGTCCACACCGTCTGGTCGTACACCATGCCGGCCGGGTCGAAGGTCTTGTCCGCCAGGACGTCTCGCACGGCACGCCATGTATCGTCGACCTTGACCACCTCGACGATCTTGTATTCGAAGGTAGCCTCGGTCGCTCCGGAAGGAATATCGTTAAACGTGAACGTTGCCTGCGGGAACGCGATGCTGCCGCCTGCCTCGACCGTGGTCAGGGCGCCATACCACATCTTGCCGCCCCACTCATGATCAACGCGCGTCACGCCTTCGCCCTTGGGCAACGGCGCCTTGACGTTATCCGTGCAAGCTATGACGTGGAACATGTCCGACTTAAGCGGGTTCTCACCCGTTGCATCCGTATACGTCTTCGTGCCGCTGGGAGTCCACTTCACCTCACGGGTATCGTACTCGTTCACGAACGACGCCGTGTCGTTCTCGACGAGCTGCGGCTTCTCATATCTCACGCCATCATCGTCTGCCAGCTTCGTCATCTTGGACTTCACCGTCAGCGTGCCGTTGTGGCCCTCGTCGGTTACCGTCACGACGACCTGGTACAACGCCTGAGATGCGCTCACGCCGGCTCTCAGTTGACTGAGCTCCTCGGATTCCCAAATCTGGTACGTGTACGTACCCGGCTTCGTATAGCCGATGCTCTCGAAATGGAAGCTCACGGGGACGCCATCCTTGGCATCTTTGCTCGTTACCGTAACGCGCGCCTCGCCCTTGCTGGCGCCCAGAGTGTTGGTCGGCGGCATCGGCGCCTCAACGGACGTATCGGCATCCTTCATGATGAACACGAACGTATCGGCAAGCCAATCGCGACCGGTGAGCACCTTCTCACCCTTAAGGTACTTCTCACCATCCAGCGTGCCGGATGCGGCATACGTGTTCATGTACGTTACCGCGCTCGTCTCGCCAGCAGCGATCTTGCCCTCAGCACCGTCGGCCTCTGCCATGAAACCATCGCGCGGCGTCTCGCTTACCTTATAGTCCCAGCCTGCGGAAAGCCCGTACACGTACAGGGTCTCGCCCGGCTTCAGAGAATGCTTCGCCTGGCCGTCCTGGCCGAATGCCAGCACGAACTTATCACCCTGCTGCTCGCCGCTCGCGTTCTTCACCACGGCGTTGAAATTTTTGCCGACGGCATCCTGCATCGCAATGGTGAACTCGAAAGACTCGTTCGCGAAATCATCCGCGCTGTACCCAACGGGCAGCGCCAGCTGCTTCGTCACCGTCAGCGTACCGGGCACTTCGACGCTCAGCTTGCCGTTGTTGCCCAGATAGGCGTTGATCAGCGTTTGCGCGGCGGACTGCTCGATGCCGCTCCACTTCGGGTTCAGCACATCCGCGGCCGTAGCCGTGCGGTTCTCTTCCTTGACCTTATGCAGCTCGTTGACGTAGGTCAAACGCGGCGTGCCGGACTTGAGATAGCAGGCACCCGCGGAATCCCAGGCGATAGCGCCCTCGGCTTGCTCGGCGGCGTCGCCGGGGAAGGACACATGCTCGGTCTTCGCAACGGGCTTGCCGTTCTCCATGGCATAGTAGTTGTGCTTGTAGTAGTACGTGGAGCCGCTCTTCACCGACTTCGCGGGCGTGGTGCATGCCTCGTCGGTGTAGATGTACGTGTCCTGCGTGAAGTAATAGTAGCTATTGCCCGTTGCCGGCTGGAACGTAGCGACCGCGTCACCCGTTTTCTCGCCGGACCACTTGTTGGCATAGAAGTTCACCTTGCCCGCTGCGTCGGTGTTATTCGCCATATACTCCTTCATGGCGTCATCGGGGTTCTCCAGCAGATCGAGCGCCGCCGGCTTCACGCCGGAAGAGTACAGCACCGAGATCGGCGTGGTGTTCGAGACGCTCATGGTGTCCTTCGCCAGGTCGATTGCGAAGTTGCGCAGCGGGATCAAGGACGCGGGCACCTTCACCTGCACCTTGTCGCCCGCCGCAGCATCGTCCGAACGCGTGACGGTGATCACGACGTCCTTCAGATCGGCAGCGGCCAGACCGGAATGCACGTCGCCGCTGAAATGGTACGTGTCGACGTTCCCGTCCGTGGTCTTGGACTTGCAGCCGTACACCGTTCCGTTGTACACGAGCTTGGACAGGTCGGTGACCTGCATGTAATCGCCCAGCTGATCATCGAAGGTGATGTAGCCGGTTTCGTGCTCGAAGCCTTCGCTCGTCTTCGTGGGATAGCCGGAACCCTTCGAGATCTCCTTGGAGATGTCGTCGAACACGTGCTTCAGCTCATCGGCGTTGGTCGCGCTCTTGTAGAACGTGGCGTCTTTGCCATCGGAGCCCTTCGCACGATCGCCGAAGTTCCATATATATTCGCCCGACCACCAACTCGTGCTCTCGTAAGAATACGTAGCAGACGGGTAGTTGCTCGACACGGCGTGCATGAACTTGTTCTCGTTGGAAACGCCCTGCCCATCGGGATACTTTGCCGGATAGGCGCCCTGGAAGATGCCGATGGAGTACACCGCAGCACCCGCATCCTTCATAACCTTAGCATGCCCAACGGCGCTCGAGGCGACGGCCGGTTCAAAATCGCTATATTCCGTCGGCGTGCCATCGGTGAAGAAGATGACGACCTTCTTGGCATCGGAACGACCGGAGGCCTGACCCTTCGCGAGCTCCAAGCCTGCAGCGGCATTCGTTGCGCCGGCGGGCTTGATGGCGTTCACCTGGGATGAGAAGTCGCCTTTCGTGTCATTGGTGCACGGAGCAAGCGTCTTCATCACCTGGCTGTAGTTGTACCAATTTCTACCGTCGTAATACGTGTCGTTGCCGACCTTGTCGGTCTTGTCCCCAGCGAATTTAACGATGGCGACCTGATGCTGCTTGGCGGCATCCTTGACCGTCGCATTCTGCTTGGCGATCTCATCGATGAACGAGTTCGCCGCGCTCTTGAGCGCGTCGATGCGCTTCGTGTCATCGCCGTCGCCCATAGGGTCGTCCATCGACCCGGAGGCGTCGAGCACCAACACGATATCAAGCGGCGTGGTCGCCGTATCGGAAAGGTTCGAGGTGGACGACAACGCCGTGAGCGCGGTCAGGAAGTCCGCACCATTCTCCTTGGATACGGTGATGCCGTTCTTGCTGATCTCATTGTCCGACACGGTCTTGTCAGTCCAGATACGTCCGACGCTCGACGTGTCATTCTCGACAAGCCCCTGCCAATCCCAAATGGTCGAGGGGTCCGTGACGGCGGTCTTGTTGCCGCTGTACGTTGTCGCCGACGAGTCTTCCGCGAACGCCGCGCCGCCGAACAGCGGCGACAACGCAAGCACCAGCACAGCGGCTAACGCTGCCTTGAAACGCTTCGTCGATTTCATGTCCTCGCCTCCTTCCACCGCATCGCGGCCTTCCTTATCCCCTCGCGCTTGCATATGCGCGCTCGGGCTTTTTCGGCACCCTGACGTCTTCATGGGCCCGCTCCTTCCCGCACGGTTCTCCCATGCCATGGCGTTCGCCAACATCGACACCCCTCGCCAATCGTCGAACGCGCGCACAACCCGTAACCGCGCATCGCGCCAGCGGCGCAGACGGCGTTTAGCCGTTGCACCTCCTGGTCACATCATCGCCAAAGGGGGACACATGGAACTACGCCGTATATGCGAACGTGCGACCCGGCTATTCCGTTTTCGCAGGTGGGCGAAGGGGCGTCAGGGGGTCGTATAAACGACCCCCATGGACAATACGGCCAAACTACAAACGCTCCCCGAGAACTCGCGGCCAAAGTTAGCCATCTGGGAGAAATTGAAAAACGAAGGAAACGCAACACGGGATACAATAAAGAAAAGGGCATAGACACGCCTGGAAGGAGGAGCGCGATGGGCAACGTGAAACGCGAAAATAGACTGCTGTTTTGCGCACTTGCGTTGTTCTTCTTCGTATTCCTTGAGTCGACGCTGTTCTTCCAAGCCAACCTAGCTCAACCTGGAGGGCATGGCCCCTTCCTTTCGCAGTTCCCTATTCAGGGTGCCAGCGCCCTGGGCCTGCTGGCTTTTCCCCTTAATAACCGTCTTGTCGGCGAAAAGGGCCGGCCTGTGTTCATGGGGACCGTCACCGTCCTTGGGGTCGCATCCCTTGTCGGCGTCGTTTTCGCGTCGTCGCCGCTGGTGATCGCATGCATGGGCGCGGTCGGGTTCTTCCTTATCGGGCTTGCCGGCGCCACCGTGTACTGGGCAACGTGCGTGAGGTCGCGCAGCATCGCGCGGTTCGCAACGTTGATCGGCAGCAGCCACGCGCTTGGCGTGCTCGCGCAAATCCCCCTGCTCGAATTCACATCGAACCATCTGGTCGAGGCCGTCGTGCTTTCCGCGAGCATCATCGCCCTCGGCGTGATCAACGCGCGCATATGGCCACCCCGATCCGCGCTTGCAGAATTTTCCGCACAGCGGGAACAGCGCAAAGGCAAGCGCCTCGAAAGCAGCAAGTTCGCCGGATGGCGCCTCGATCATATGACCCCTCGCACCGCCGTCATCGTGATTTTCGCCTTGGTGCTGCTTTTCTCCGTGCTGTTCAACACGCTCTACACCTTTATAGACATTGGCTCGCCCTGGACCAGCCAATACACCAACATCACGCCGCGCGTTCTGATGGCAGTCGGAGGCTTCGCCGGCGGCGTGTTATTCGACCTGCACCGGGCGCGTTACCTGGGCATCGCCATGTTCTGGATGATGCTGCTCTCGGTCGGCGCAATGCTCGGGGTGGAGGCAGGCGGGCCGTACGTTGTCGGAGAGGTCGTCTACTTCCTGGGCTCGGGCGTGTTCATGACGTTCTATACCGCGGTGTTCGTCTGGATAGCGCAGTTCCTGCGCGCACCCGACCTGTGGTGCAGCATGGGACGAGCGCTCAACAACGTGACCGCCATCGCGATCGGCGCACCCGCGCTGCTGGCGATCAACCTGACGAGCCCCATAGCCGTTGTCGTGCTGCTGATCCCCCTGATCATCGGCATCAACGCGCTGCTCTTCGCCGCCGGCATGCTTGATTTAAACCCGCGCCCGAGGGGTGGCGAAACCGGAGGACGTGCCGGAAAGCAAGCTGGCGCCCCCCCCGGCTCCGCCGGCAACATCACGCCAGGTCAAGCGGCAACAAGCAAGCGCACGCCTGTTGCCAGCGAAGCCGCACATGGCATCGCCAATGGCGACATGCCCGTCAAATCGTCAGCAACCGATCATGTGCCGGAAGCCGCGGAAGGCCCGGCACCCGGCGCCGCGCCTTCCGTAGACGATGCCGCCATCGACCCCGAAGCGCACCTTGCGGATTTCGCCGGCCGTTTCTCGCTCACGCCGCGCGAGACCGAGGTGCTTGCCGCCGTCACCGCCGACGAGCGCCCGCTCAAGCATGTGGCCGCGGACATGGGCATCTCCCTGCGCGTGCTCCAACGGCACCTGACCTCGCTGTATCAGAAAACCGGCACGCAATCCCGCGTCGGCCTCACGAAACTGTTCTGGGAGTAGCGCCCTCCGCTCGGCCACGTCTCCGCACCCGCCCCTTCGCCCGGCCCGGCCCGCACGCAAAGCCTTCGCGCCAACGAGGGTCGCCAGGAGGCTACGTCATCAGCCGGCAAAACCCCGCGAAACCGTGCGCCCACTTCCCCACCGCGGGCAGTCCTTCTCACCCCGAACGGCGCAGACATCCCATAACACGCGAAAACCCCGCCGCAACCGATGTTGCGACGGGGTTTTGAATCTCAAAAGGCGCAGTCGCGCGACTTCCCTTTAGTGAAGCACCAGCTTAGGCGGCGTTGCGCTTGGCAGTTGCCACGATGGTCTTCACTCCCTTGACGGCCAGCACCACGGCCAGCACGAACAGCAGCACAGCCAGCAGCGCCTGCACGGCGGGGGCGAAGATGTCGCCGCCCTTCATGATGAGCAGGGTCTTCTGATAGAACGTGATGCCCAGCGACGTGAGCGTGGCCGCCAGCATGAAGCCCATTGGCACGAAGAACATCTTGTTGTTGCGGCCCGCGTTGCCCAGCCATGCGCACACGGCCAGCAGCGCCAGGGCGGCCAGCAGCTGGTTGGCGGCACCGAACAGCGGCCAGATGATGGTGTAGCCGGTCATGCCCAGGAACACGCCGATGACCACGGTGATGATAGTGGCGACATAGGGATTCGTCATGACCTTGCGCACGCCCGTCAGGTCCTCGTGCTTCACATCGACGGGGGTCCACAGCTCCTGGAACATGTAGCGGGCCAGGCGGGTGGCAGTGTCGAGCGAGGTCAGGCAGAACGCGGAAACGGCCAGGATGAGCAGCGCATATGCCAAGCCCTGCACGTCGGCCAGGCCGGGGATGCATGCGAGCATCTGGGACAGGCCGTCGGCGAAGACGGCGGTCGGGGAGGCATAGCCGCCCGCGGCGTACTTGCTCCACACGAAGCCGACGGCGCACAGCGAGATGACCGCCAGCAGGCACTCGATGAGCATGCCGCCGTAGCCGATGGGCTGCGCTTCCGCTTCCCTATCCAGCTGCTTGGACGTGGTACCGGAAGCGACCAGGCTGTGAAAGCCGGAGATGGCGCCGCAGGCGATGGTGATGAACAGCGCCGGGAACAGGAATCCCGATGCGGCGGCCTTGTTCGTGATGGCCTTGCCGGCCTGGTCGACGAGGGCCTGGCCCGTGGAGGCATCGAACGCGGCGTTCGTGGCGACGAAGCCGGTGAACGCAGGGATCTGCAGGTTCGAGGCGGCGCCCATAAGGGATGCGCCCACGATGCCGATGACGGCCAGCAAGATCATGCCGTACAGCAGGTAGCTGGACAGGTAGTCGCGGGGCTGCAGCAGGATCCACACGGGAGCGACCGATGCGATCAGGATGTACACGCCCAGGATGATCATCCACGTGTTGTAATCCAGCGACAGGGAGATGCCCATGAGCGGCAGGTTGTAGCCGATGGCCACCATGATGACGATCAGCACGATGGCGGAGGCGATGTTCACCGGGCCGGGGATGTTGCGGCCGCGCGTGAGGATGCCGTAGACGACGGCGACGCCGATGAAGATCACCGAGATCATGGCCGTCTGCTGGTTGGCCAGGTTCGTGGCCGCCTTCGTGCCGTCCAGGTCGGGCACCACGGCGAACGTGTTCGCCACGATGGAGGCGAATGCGGCCACCACCAGCAGCAACGTCAGGTATGCGAAGATGCAGAACAGCTTCTTCGCCGTGTTGTCGATGTTCTCGGCGACCACAACGGCCAGCGTCTGACCCTTATGGCGCAGCGATGCGAACAAGCTGCCGAAGTCGTGCATGGCGCCGAAGAAGATGCCGCCGATGAGCACCCACAGCAGCACGGGCACCCAGCCGAACACGGCCGCCTGGATGGGGCCGTTGATGGGGCCGGCGCCGGCGATGGACGAGAAATGATGACCCAGCACCACGTACGGCGGCGCGGGAACGTAGTCCACGCCGTCTTCCAATTCGTGTGCCGGAGTCGGATTCTTGGGATCGACCCCCCATTGCTTCGCCAGCCAACCGCCATAGAAGATATAGCCGATGACCAGAATGACCGCAGCAACAAGGAGGATAAGCAATGCGTTCATGGAACCCTCTTCTGTTTTGCGTTTCCGTTGCTAGGAACGCGGCAGCAGGTTGGCCTCCAACGTGGTTTTCAGCTGCTTGCCCGCCGCGTTCGTTATCACGCGGTTCGCAGAGAGGTCGGCGATGGCCACCCGAAGGTCGGCCCAGCCACGGATGCCCAAGGCGAAGTTCTTGCGGAAGCGCGTTTTGCGCACCGCCTTCGCCGCTTCCTGGGTGCAGGAATCCGCAACAATCACCAGGGATATAGCCGAGGACATGTGGTTCGGCTTGGGAACCACCTTTTTGAGCCCATCATGTTCCATGAACGACACAAGATCGCGCACCTGAGTTTCATCCAAGGCATTGGCGAGGACGAAGAACAGATACTCATGCGTGTCGACTTCCCATAGCTTCGCGCTTTTGACCAGCACATACTTTTCGCCATAGGAATGGAACTCGGCATACCCGGGGAAGGTGCGGCCGGCGTACTCGTATCCCCGTCGCACATCGAACCATTGCTCGTGTGCAGCGAGAATACGCTTCAGCACCAAGTGTTTTTCGTCCTTTGCCCGGGAGGGTTGCTCCTCGGACCGAAGGGCTGGCTCCCCAACGCACACGGCGGCCTGTTCCTCCGCCTTGCGCCTGGATTTTCCCGAAGCATCCGTCTGTTCGACTGGATGGCCGGTGCCTTTGACACTTGCCTGAATAGCCGTTCGATCGCTCAAAAACCCGCAAACTCCTTCAGCATCTTGCCTAGCTCCGCGTCTTGCGTGCGTTGCCATTGTAGTGCTTTAGTAGGATTTTAGCGGCGAAAAATGTACACATTTTCCAAAATAATGATGAAAAGCATTCATGGCGAACATTGGGAATCATAAGGTTTTGGGCATATGAACAAAACCGAGCGAACGCAAAAGCGCCCGGAAGGCGAACCTTCCGGGCGCTTGGTTATCCGTTGCCGGGGGCTGATAGCCCACCTGCCCGCAAGTCGTGCCGATTCAGCAGGGACGCTTGCGGCAACGTTATCGGTTTTGCCTTCGATTAGGCTGGACTGTTAGTCCTCCCAGGCGAAGTCGGCCTCGCCGTTGAACACCTTCAGGGCGTCGGCAACGGTGTAGTCGGCCAGCGTGATGGCGCTGATGGCCTTCGTCAGACGAACGGCCTCGTCCAGGCTGCGCTGGTGGATGTTGCGGCCGGTGGCGTTGCCGTCTGCGCCGCCCACGTGGATCTGGTCGTGCAGCTGGGTCAGGAACGTCTCGGCGTCAACGGTGGAACCGCCGGCGCAAACCAGGCC